>JAESGM010000304.1_pt1 | contig 64827 bp, 48 predicted proteins | sample 9269721 | NCBI WGS metagenome assembly JAESGM01 (sample SAMN15720920, study PRJNA650825) | algae metagenome | isolation source: Komarekiella atlantica HA4396-MV6 and co-occurring heterotrophs from... | place: USA: Theobald House, Kauai, HI | collected 2009-07-29
ACAAGTCTTAGTAAAGCGTTGTAATATTCTCAGTGAAATGAAAGAAGAAATTAGAAATCTAACTAATTATCATTGGCTAAATGTTATTTAATTTATTAGGGTTTTATGGAAACCGGATTTAGTATGATAAGTAAATCGATGACAGACTTTGATAATACCTTCGCAGTTGAGATTTTCTGTAGTTTTATATTCGTGCTTGAAGCGAGTAATCTGTTCAAGAGTGGGATACTCTGCCTTGAGAACTTTGAGCATGACAGGCTGCTGGTTTTTTTTTGCCTGAGCGCGGTAAACAATGGTATTAATGCCTTCATATATGATTTCCGTTAAGTCATAACCTGAAATTATCGGATTTAACGGCATAATCTCTCCTTTCCCTGTACTTGACCGCTCACTTCATATATTTCCCACTGGGAAAGGTAAAATTTAATTATGTAGTAACATATACTTTAATATTTATAAAATATACTTTTGTGTTATTGATATAAATCACCAGCAATTACCGTGATGAGCGAAATAGTACACGACCTAGAGATTCTTCTTGGTTAATTCGCGCATACACCCGAAGACAGGTAAAAACTTCCCCTGGAACTCCTCCACAATTCAGTTGCAGGTCATCTTTAGATAAAGCACAGATATCTGCATATAGTCCCGATAATTGACGAATCCGCACTTTATAACCTGCTGCATTTGCCTGGTCAGCAACTTTTTTCAAAATCCGCCGCGATTCTTGTTGTAGCTTACCCCACCAAGAATAACGCTCAGCAGGTGGTACAAATACTAGAGAATGTATTGCCTCATCCATGTCAATCCAAGCACGCAACGTTAACAGCGGCTCAACATTTTCCTCAGCTTTTTGGGTACGCTCGAAGCGATCGCCTAAAGCATCAATGTATTGATTTTGCTGTTCGGGATTGGAGTGCAAAGAAATAACATCAAAGCCAAAAACGCTTTTTAAGGCATGATGTAAATCTGGGTCTAGTTCGATAAATTTTATACAAACTAGCAGTAACCCAGCTAGTAAATACAAATTTCCAGATTGATTATTTTGGACAATATCCGAATTTAACAGTGCTTTTTGAGATAAACACAATCCTTTAGCTCTCACAGTACCGCTGAGTCCGGGGTAAATAATTTCATCTCGGAAAAAAGGCAGTTGATAGAGATCAGAATTATTCTCTATTGCACCAGCCTCTTGAGCCAGATTCAAGGCACGCTGTCGCCAAGATGTAGCCAAATCCTCTGGAACTCGCAGCAATTTGCGTTGAATTTCGTTCCACAAATCTGAGTCTGTTTGGCTTTGTAATGGAGAATCACCCAGATAATAACTAAGTTCTGGGTCAGAATCGAAAGCTTCTCGAAGATGACTTAGTTTTAAAGCATTTGGGAGCGGCATATCTTCCCAGCCAGAGTCTTGTTGTAGAGGTGCAGTTACAGCGGGTTGTAATAGGCTATGAAGTTCTTGCAGCACCTCATCGCATATTTCAGATCCAGGATCTAGTGGAAATTCTGTGCGAGCTTGATTTAGAGTGGCTTCTAGTCCGTACAGGCTAAACCGCAGTAACCGAGCTAACTCTGAGTTTTCTATTTCTAATAGCTGACGTAGATGCTGCATGAATGTCACTTTTTTTCTATCTCACGCAGAGGAGGACACTTGCGTGGGCGGGTTTCCCGACTTGAGCAAAGTGTCCGTCGCGCAGAGTCGCAGAGAAAACCTCTGTGTCTCTGTCTTGAAAAGTTTCCTGCGGTTCGCGTTAGCGTCTCGTAAGAGAGGGAAACCCTCCTCCAGAACTTTTCGCTGCGTCTCTGCGTGAGGCAAGCTTAATGTACACCGCAAAATGGATCACGTTCTTTATCGACTTCGTTGGGTTGCAAGTCTAATTCAGCGTAAAAAACACATCCCTCTTGCTTGAGGCATTCTTGATTTTTCGATGTCCAGTAAGGCACTTCACCAGCGTGCATCCGCAGAATGCCTTTATCATCGAGAGTCACACAATATTGGCAAGGGTAATCTGTGGTAATATCTGGTTTGCTGAGTGCGCCAATTCGTATCCATTTTTTGGTGTTGGTTTCGGCATCTGTTTGATAAACATAAAAAGTGTGTTGGCCAGTTTGTGGGAAATGAGGCAAGGAGTTACTGATTAACCCACTTCCTGGTTGCGGTGTGCCATCGCGCAGATAATGAAATTCTTGGAGTGATTTACTATTATCATTGCCTACTTCAAATACGAGATGATAGGCATGTGGTTGATCAACGGTTGCTGACTCAATCACATTGACGGCGATATCACCATCATTTAAGTCTTTGTAAGGGCGTTCAACTGCGATATTCCACTTCAATTTACCATCAGCAAACAACGCTGACGCTTCTTTCCCGGAACCTGCCATTATTGCTGAGCCTACATCAATGCCAGGAACGTCAATTAAATAATGGGGATTTCCTTGACAAAGCAGCACGCTAAACTGAAGTGTTTGGTCAATCTCAAATTGAACTTTAATTTTTTTGAGAAACTCAGACTCATTCATTGCCAGTTTCTCCATGAGGTTTCTGCCGTCAAAGCTTCCCCAAAGCCTTAAATCTCCATCTTCGTAGTCCTGACGATAGATGATATTGGTTAATTGTATCCCTTGCCAAGCAGTCCGAACTTTTGCTACCGTTTCCCAAGGTGCAAGTTGGTAAAGTTCTTGTCCTGCTTTGAATATTGACAGCAAATCGTTGGTTTGGGTTTTGCGTTTGAAGTTGCAGGGTAGGTAATAAAATAGGTTTTTGACATCAATTTCTAATTGGTTGGCTCCCTTACACAGTAATGCCTTGGATTCTTCTGGATCAAATCTTAGTCTTCGCAACTTCTCGGCATAGCAAGCACCAGCGGATGTGGCTAGCTTAGTAAATTCCAGCACAAAGGTAATCCGCTCTGGATTCCAGACAAAATATCGAGAGTTACTAAATTCTTGGTAGATTTGGCGCTGTACTAAATCGAGATTGCAAGTTTTGCCAGACAGAATTAACCAATCAACTTTTTGAGAGTTTCTAAAATCTTTGGTAGTATCTTGAGAACGCAAGCGACTTTCCATTAGTCCTTTAGCAATACCGATCGCTTCTTTAATTGCTGAAGAAGCAGCTCGTTCAAATTGCTGACTATCTAAGGTAAGACAAATGTTAGTTGGATCTTTGACCTGCAATTTAACAGCATTTTGGGTGAGCAGTTCAGAAATTTGCTGTTCGCAAAGAGTGAACGTCAACAGAGAATCATCTGCGGTTGTTTGCCCAAGTTTAAGTTTAGCTGCTTCTGCATGATCCCAGAGAGTATAAAAGGTTTGCAGGCGTTGGGGCGCTTGTTGCCAACGGGTGGGTAATACTTTCTCGGCAGTATCTAGGGCATCTTTGTAAGCAACGTCACCTTCTGGATTCTCTCTATCCAGACATTTTAAAAGGCTGCCGCTTTTAAATTTGCCTTGCTCTAAGAAACGCTCATTTAACTCTGAGTTAATTAAGTCTTCTAGCTTTTCGCTTTCAATATCACCTGTTGTTACTGCTGCTAATAAAAAATCAGCGATCGCAACTTTCAATAATCTAAAAATTCGCAGTGTAATTAACTCACCACCTAATTGTAAATGACCAGATGAACCTAACAGTTTCGGTGTAAGTTTATAATACCGTCCCCCCAAACCTCGGTCTTCATAATCGGTAAACGTCGGAGTTTTATCTTCTAAAGTAAGTTCAATCAAAGCTAAGTCTGTTGTTCCCCCACCAATATCTAAAACGAGAACATTTTGTGACCATTTATTCCCTTCTTGGCGACAACGGGTTTTAAATGACTCAATACCAATGTTGAGATTACCACCAAATTCTCGCCACAAAAAGAATATCGCTACAGAAACGGCTTCATCATAAGCAGTTTGCACATCGTCAATCCCTAGTTGCTCAATCAATTCCTTAATTTCTTTACGAACAACTGGTGGGGCAACAGTTGGGTAAGTGACAACTGCTGTTAAAAAATCTCCCTCAGAAAATCTGCGCCGTGCTCGTTGACGGTAGTCTTCAGTTAACTCGATGAGATGTCCCCAAGCTCCTTGAATTAGCTCGTTAACAGTAATTGTTTCTTCTGCACCATTCAAAATAACTGGAAAAGATCGTTCCTGTCCAAAGTAGCGCTTGGGTGAATGGTGAAATCTGCTGATAATTTCTTTTATGGAGCTGCTTGTACTTTGAGCGATCGCTTTTTTTCTATTGTCTCTAGCTTCTCTACCCATCCGCAGTTTTAAATCCGCCAACTTAAAAATTTCCAACTCGCTAGGAATTTCCGTATCGCGGCGATCAATATCCAAAACCATCGGAATCAAATTTTGAGACTCCAGTGTCGGGACGCGGAACACTTCATGATATATCTGGTAAAGTTTTTTGCTGACAGCGCGGCGGAATCGCTCGCTGTTACCCAAACACAGTTCTATTTGGCGAATCGTTTCCAAAAATCGCTCTTTGTTATCACTTTCAAAAACTTCACTCAAGCGATTGGGTTCTATATTGAGGTTTTTGCTAATATCAGCGATAAACTTTTCCCATTCGCTATCGCTAACATCTGGTAGAGCTAACGAAGCGGGAGAACTCAGCCATTGAGCTAAGCAGGAGCGCAACCGTATCTCTTGTTCTTTGGGTAAAATTTCTGCGATCGGTACTTCAATCGGATCGAAAAGTGTAACTGTAGAATTCGAGGTTCCAAAATCTAGAGCAAACCATCCTGGAAATCTTTTTTTTTGCTCGCTTGGTTGTTGATCATTATGATTGTTGAATTGAAAAGGGTTCATTGCAGTATCCGTAAGCGCAGAATTCATTAAGTGCTATGGGAAGAACAGGAAAGTTATTAGACTTATTGTAAAAAGCAGTAATTTATGATGGGGAACCACAGATGTACACAGATAAACACAAATGAATTAATTATCGGTGTTTATCCGTGTGTATCTGTGGTTTAATCTCAAAAACATCTGGTTTTATCAGATGTTTTTTAACAGTTTTTATCCAAAGCATAATTTTTGCAATTACATAGAAATATCTAAGTAAGAAATAGTGACAATTTCTGAGAGAATCTGCAACCAAGTAGGAATTGATATTTCATCTGGAGAGTTACCCGCCGCCAAATACCTCAACAATGCTTCTTCTTTTGAGATATTTTGCAAACTGGGAATAATTTGATCCAAGATACCTTCTAGTTCTAAATTAACTTGTTGATTAACTTCACTAACATACTGCACAAGGTGGAGACTAGCGCTAGCAGTAATCTCATCTCGCAGTCGCAGCACTAACAGTTGATGGTTGCTAGCTCTGGATAGACCTTGACTCCTTTCTGGTGCCCAGTCAAAGATTTGACCAATATTGTGTTTGTCGTTTTGACGCGCTAAGGGAAATATAATTTCGGATGTAATTGCTTTGTTTTTACTATTGATTTCGGAGATGATTGCTTCTTTCCATTGATTAGGATCGCAACCCAAAAACAATTTATAAAATAGATCAGCTGCTTCAAAACTAAATTTATCTTCAATATCTTGTTCCATTTCTGGATATAAAATTGCTTTGAGATATTCACGCTCTTGAGCTACATAACTTGATAATTTGTTCAACAAATCTAAAACTGCTTGACGAATGCGATCGCGGGCAAAATCTTCGACTTCTTTAACGGTTTTCTCAAACACAGGATAAAAATCATCACTCTTTGTTGGCAGAGAATTATTAACTCGGTTTCCTCTGTCAAATAACTTTCCAGCTGCACCTTTAGATTCTGTCAGAGTGATCGTACCATTATTAGCTTTGTTGAAAAGTAAAGTCCACTGGTTCCAATTTAGTATTCTAAAGGTTAATTCATCTTTCACTACATCACTGACAACAACACCACGTTGATCCTTAAGTGGTTCTTTGCCTAAATCTTTTTGAAAGTTCCTGTAGATTTTATCCAAGTTTTCTACTACTGCGGACAACTCAATAAAAGCTGGGCTGTCTGCTGTCGGTATACCTTGCTGGTGAATTTCTTCTATGATGTTTTTCAAGTTATCTTGTTGTTGTCGCACAGCATCAGCAGCTCTACAAGTATCTTCATACAGTTGCTTAAAACCGTGAGTAGCTACGTGGTTTTGAATCAATTCTCGTAGCTTACTAATACCTCCGTCTTGAGCAAAGTAACCTAGTTGTCTGCCAAGATGACTACGAGCATCAGATTCTAGCAAATATTCGCTTAAGCTTGCCCATTTTTGTTGTAACCGTTTAGACCGATCTAAGTAATCAGGATAGTCCAAGTTAGCCAAAAACTCTGGTGAGCCTGCTTTGACTGTACTAGAACGTTTTGCCAGATCAGCCAATCCTAACAGCGGCGACAGGAGAACGATGCGGTCTTTTTGGGTTGTAAATGCACTTGCACCATCAATAATAGTTTGCAAAACTTTCAGTTTTTGGAAAACAGTCTCTTCCTGTAAAGGATTCTTGACTAAGCTATCTTCAATGAGTTGATCTAGTTCTCGTTCACCACCCTCACTGTCTAAGGGTAGTTGATCAAAGCGACCTACACCAACCAGAATTAAATCTTTCAGGTCTTGTCCTGGTCGCTGTTGCTGCATCATGGTAAAAATTTTATTAGCGCGATCGCTTCCTGGAGATTTGCCATTCAGTAGCACCAAAATCGTCTGTACTTCTGCTAGTTCCCGCAGCGACAAAAAAGTGTCTCTAGCCCCCGAATTAGCAGCCCCCAATCCTGGAAAGTCTAAGAGAATAAATTTGTCAGCACCCGCAAAATCCCAAATTTCCCGCGATATTTTCACCTCAATGTCTACACGACGGATTAGTGGAAAGCTATTCTGTAATAACTTTGTTGGTAATCTCTGGGGTGGGCTTGGTAATCGAACATGAGTCGGAGGTAAATCCTCAAAGTTCAAAGTTTGGATTGCCATTGGCTGCTCAGCTAGCTGTAAACCTTCACGGGCTGTGGTAGCATCAATCTGGTAGCATCCACCACACATAGCTTCGCCATAGGAATGATAAGCGCGAATGAACAACACTAATTCCCTTAGCAAATAACGTAACTCCAAGTTGTTACTGCTATTCCATGATTCTTCACACCAACTCAAAATATCTTTCCAAGAGTTGAGTTTCGAGAGTAGTACAAGCGGAAGTCCTGCTGCTGTTGACCTTCTATTTGCCTCGGCTAGCATGAAGTGTAGGCACTCATTCACCCCTTCGTGAGAAAGATACTCTACAGTAAAGTTACTCGCCTGCGTTGTGATAAAACCATCTTGCGGGATGATGTGAATGGCGGTAACATTGCCTGTAGTAGGATTTTCACTCACTGGCAAGGCATCTGCATATCCGATCAGGCTACCTAAAAGCAGAGTTTTGCCGCTACTAAATTCCCCCATTACACCAATTTTCACTGGCGAAGTAGCAAGTTCTACAGTTTTCTCAGCAGCTTCCCGGAGATCTAAAAGACATTCATCGAGGCTAGTTGGAACCCAATCTTCTTGTTTAGAAGGGTGCTGGGGTATCGAGTCTAATTTACGGAGGATAAACTCGCCGTAATCTTTAAAACGATCCAGTTTTTCTGGTTCCATAGAATAATTTTTCGCCTAACATAAATTTCTGTGAGCTTTATAACACAAAAAACGTGATCAACAGCTATTCATATAATGTGTTGAAGCCATATTTTGCATTTATCAGAGTTAATTTGCTATTTTAGTGTGGGCTATTTTTATTAGCTCAGAGCATTGTGACAAATCTGGTTTAGACAACAACACTAAAAAGTAAATAAATATTTATCTTGGGGAAAATACTTGATCATCGTAAATATTGTCTTAAGACGTAACCACTTTATAAAAAATTTTACTTTTTTGATGAAGTTAAATTAAATCTTTGAGTAACATAAGAAAATATAAATATTTTAAGTTAGAGGTTGCGTTAATATTACTTCCTTTATCTTTAAATGTTTTTCACTTTATAAAAATTTTAAAATAACCTATTAAAAATTTTAAATAGATTAACTTTTCGTATGCTGAATTTTGCTTCATCTATATTTATTTGATCAGGATTTAGCTAGATTTGTATCGCAGACTACCTTTGAACAGCTTATTAAAGCAAGAAATTGAATCTCACAATCACAAATTTTTATTGTTTATTAAGATTTAACTTCATCTAGCTTTAGCAAGCAAACAGTTTAACAAAAAATCATATATTCGATAATTTATTCGGAATACTTAACTAAGTGATTTTACTATTTTTTATTAAAAAAATATAGCTTATTATTAATTAATAATATTTATTTTTTTGTTTATTTTTATCAAGTACAAAATTTAATTTTCGCAAAACAGGCAGGTAAAAGTGTTTCCTGAAAGGGTGCAAGACTCCATTAATCAAATCGACGAAACTGGAAAAACAGTACAGATAATAGATACCGTAATGGACATTAGCGATGTCGAACTACAAGCCGCTTCTGTATCTCTACGGGAAAGCAAGCTACGCACTGCGTCTACAGACTTCTCTTTGAGTTTCAGCAAATTACCAAAAGTAGCCTTAGACGCAACAAATCAAAACTTAGAAATTGGAGTTGAGGAATCAGCAACAGAATTAATCAAAGCACTGGAACAACTCCAATCTGAAACCGCGAAACGCCAAGAAGCTGAAGAAAAGTTACGTCAAAAAACATTAGAATTGAGAGCAATTCTACAAGTAATTCCCGATATATATTTACGCCTGAATAATGATGGGACTATCTTAGATTACAAGGCTGGAAAGACGCAGTGTTTGGATAATTTACCAGGATTTGTTTATGGTAAATCGCTGCTGGAATGTCTACCTATTGCTGTAGCAATACGCTTTCGGCAAGCAATAAATCAAGTGCTGGAGACTAAATCCTTAGTTAGTTTTGAATATACATTACCACTATCAACAGATAACAGTAATTTTGAAGTTAGGTTATTACCTCTACAAGAGCAGCAAATCATAGTTCTTGTCCGCCACGTCAGCGACAGAATGCAAATAGCATTGATAGAAAATGATATCAAGTTTCGCAGCATTGTAGAAAACGCTAATAACATTATTTTTGCACTAACACTTGAAGGAGTATTTTCCTATATTTCTCCTAATTGGACTGACATCTTAGGACATGAGGTTGCGGAGGTTGAAGGCAAATCCTTTATTCCCTTTGTGCATCCCGATGATGTGTCAATCTGTGCAGATTATTTTCAAAGAGTTTTGACAACAGGCGAAAAGCAAGACCCCATTGAATATCGGGTTAAACATAAAGATGGTGATTGGCGATGGCATACAAGCAACTCATCTACGATAAAAGATGCTAATGGCACTGCTTTGTACTTCGTTGGTATTTGTCATGACACTACTAATAGCAGACAAACGCAAGAGGCGCTAGCAGAGCGAGCACGATTAGCAGATTTTCGTGCTGATGTAGATGCTGCTCTTGCTCAGAGTCACACCTTGCAGTGCATGATGCGTCGTTGTACTGAAGCTTTAGTCAAACATATCGATGCCGCGTTTGCTCGCCTCTGGATACTCAACAAACAAGAGAATGTACTAGAGTTGCAAGTTAGTTCTGGAATGTACACCCATATTGACGGGCCTCATAGACGCGTGCCAGTCGGACAATTCAAAATTGGTTTGATTGCCCAGCAAGGCAAACCTCACTTAACCAACTCTGTGCTGACAGATCCGCGAGTGGGTAATAAAGAATGGGCACAGCGTGAGGGGATGGTTGCTTTTGCAGGCTATCCCTTAATTATTGAAGGTGAAATTGTAGGGGTTGTAGCTATGTTTTCCCGGCGAGCTGTAACAGAATCTACTTTCGTAGCCTTAGAATTTGCTGCTCAAGATATTGCCATTGGTATCAAACGCAAACAAGCCGAAGAAGCACTAATAGAAAGTGAGGAGCGCTTTCGCCATCTTGTGGAAACCACTAATGATGGAGTATGGGAGTTAAATCGCCAAGGCATTTACACTTACATTAGCCAAAAAATCCGTGACATTTTGGGGTACGAGCCAGAAGAATTACTAGGTAAAACTCCCTTTGACTTGATGCCACTAGCAGAAGCGAGCCGAGTACAAAAAATTTTTCAATATCTAAGCAATTCCAAACAACCTTTAATTAATCTCGAAAACAAAAATCTTCACAAGAATGGACAATTGGTTGTTCTGGAAACTAACGGAGTTCCTTTTTTTGATGCGTCCGGCAACTACCTGGGTTATCGCGGCGTTTATCGAGACATCACCGATCGCAAACAAGCAGAGGAAGCTTTGCAAGCTCTTGTAGCCGGGACAGCTGCGGTAACAGGCAAAGAATTTTTCTCTGCCTTAGTGCGTCATTTGGCAGATGCTCTGGGAGTCCGTTATGTCGTACTTGCAGAAAGAATCGACGAAGATTTGAGCAGAGCGAGAGTTTTATCATTCTGGGCTGATGACAAGCTCTTAGATACTTTCGAGTATGAGCTAGCTAACACGCCTTGCGAAGTTGTGTTGCAAGAGGGGATGTGTTTCTACTCCTCTGGTGTACAGCAATTATTTCCCCAAGACAAGGACTTACTAGCGCTAAACGTAGAAAGTTACCTAGGAGCGCCACTTGTGGATACATTCGGTATATCAATAGGTCATCTTTGCGTGTTGGATACGAAGCCGATATTGCAAGACGAGCGCTGCAAAGCTATTGTCAGTATTTTTGCTGCTAGAGCCACAGCAGAACTACAACGCCAGCGCACAGAAACCGCTTTACGAAAATCAGAAGCTAAATTTAGAGCGATCGCTCAGCGGGAAGCCCTACTTAACCGTCTGGCTAGTCAAATTCGAGCTTCTCTAGAACTCAATTACATTTTAGAAACCGCAGTGCAGGAAATCCGCAATTTATTCCAAATTGATCACTGCGCTTTCTTTTGGTATCGACAAAACACTGAACTACCTTACTGGGAATGTGTATATGAAGCGAAAAATTCTACCTTACCCAGTCTACTGAAAGCCCAACCAACTCATGCAGGAGTTGAACTGATAGCCACAAAAACCTTAAACAAAGAAATCATCCGCATTGATGATGTTAATCAAGAAGGCGATGGCGAAACGCCTACCTCCGGTGAACGCATCGCACGACAATTTTTGCATGATTTTGGTTTCACCGCCTTCATATCATTGCCTGTACACACTCAATCAGGTGAAATTGGAGCATTTAGCTGTGGTTACTGTAGTGGTTTACGACCTTGGCTGGATAGTGAAGTCGAATTACTACAAGCAGTTACAGATCAACTGGCGATCGCAATTGACCAAGCCAAACTTTATACACAAAGTCGCATTGCTGCTCAAACTGCTCAGGAAAAGGCACAGCAGCTAGAAGCGGCTTTGCTAGAACTTCAACAAACCCAAGCTCAACTAATTCAAACTGAAAAAATGTCTAGTTTGGGACAGTTAGTGGCAGGTATTGCCCACGAAATCAATAATCCAGTCAATTTCATCTACGGTAATATCAGCCACGCCAGTGAGCATGTCAGAGATTTGCTGTACTTGGTAGAACTTTATCAACGCTACTGCCCACCAGTACCAGAAATTAAACAAGAAATCCACACGATTGATTTAGATTTTCTCAGCCAAGATTTGCCTAAAATTCTAGATTCTATGAATATGGGAGCCGAACGTATTCGGCAGATTGTCATATCTTTACGCAATTTTTCTCGTTTAGATGAAGATGGCATGAAGCGAGTAGATATTCATGAAGGCATTGATAGCACTTTACTGTTGTTGCAAAATCGCTTGAAAGCCAAACCAGAACATCCCGAAATCCAAGTTATCCAAGAATACGGCAACCTGCCACAGATAGTGTGTCACGCCGGACAGATGAATCAAGTATTTATGAATCTGTTGACAAATGCGATCGATGCTTTGGAAGAGTCATTTGTCACTTGTACTGAGCGCAGCCTTTCGCAGAGAAGTATTGGTGATTTGTCATTAGAAAACAACTCTCAACAAGGGATGAAGGATATAGACACCCTTCAAGTAACTTCCCGCAGGTTAGGACAAATAACTCCTCCACAAATTCGTATTAGCACCCTCGTCCAACAAGAGTACGTAATAGTCCGCATTGCTGATAATGGTTTAGGGATGACCGAGGAAGTATGCAACCGCCTGTTTGACCCTTTCTTCACTACAAAACCTGTAGGCAAAGGCACTGGCATGGGGTTATCAGTTAGCTACCAAATTGTTGTCAAAAACCACCGTGGTCAACTCCAGTGTATTTCAGCACCCGGCGAGGGAGCAGAGTTTGTAATTACGATTCCACTACAGCAACAACTCTCTTAAACTTGCACCATTCTCAATAGACTCAAGTCTTCTTTAGAAGACTTTTGCTATTTAGCCTAGGAATTCATTCCTAGACAGTTGTTGGAACTTAGCTTTTTCAAAAAAACAATTTAAATCGTGCTAACTGGCTTTTGATTGCTCCTGTCAGCATTTTATTTAGTTCTTTACTGTCTTGGAATTGCAAAATTTGCTGCGTGGGTAAATCAAAAGGAAATTGCCCATCCAAGTTTGGGCGTTGCATTTGTGCTAGTAAAATTTGTTCCGAGCGTTTACTTTGGATGGCATAACCAATTTCAATACAAACATTCGGACTAGGAATCAGTTGCAGAGTTTCTTTGCCATCGATGCTAGTAATAGCTGTGGTGTCTGCAATAAATAACAAGCTCTTACGGATTTTTCGCATGATGGTGCGGTTAAGACGTAGAGGAGCATCACTAGGTCGAGAGGATTCTACTAATGCTAAAGGAAGACGCGATCGCAAGTTTAAAGTTGCCAAACCTTTTTGCAGTTCTTCTCTGAGGACATCACTAGCTGCGGCATACTCAGTTTGATAGCACAAAAAAATTGTTGGTTCTAACTGAGCTAATAGCGCTTGCTTGGTGAAATAAATTTCATGACTTATCAAGTCAATGTTAGCTACACAATAGCCACCACTACCCTCAATATAAAATTCAATATTTTCTCCTTCCAGATAATGCCTAAACCAAGTTGATTTTTTAACTTCGTCGCTTTCTTCCAAAAAGTCCGCTCGCAACCCTGTTTTCAGAAGACTTTTTTTACTTAGGCGAATATCTGGCGGACGTTTTTCCAGTTCTGGAATCGGCTCATAATCCTGAAGATACCATGCTCTGAGCGCAATAATTGACATAAGGCGCTATTTAAAATAAATACTATTTAACTTCTGTATAAGTTTACACCCAGAGAAGGTCTATTCTCAGATTTATCTTTAAACACAACAACACCCAACCTCTACTAGCTTAATTATTTCCTCCCCTTGTTTATTCTAGCCAGGGATGTACTACCTTTCATCACTGTTGTAAACAAGTAATGAAAACCAGTCACAGCGCCCCCTAATTTTCTACATTTGAGGAAATAACAGTGTTCGCGTTGGGTGTTGCTGGGTTTTGACGAGACAGATTTAAATTAAACAGCGTTTTTTACCTCTTACTACATTGCATCATGCAGCTGTTATATCTGCCAGGGAAGCTTTAGTTGCTTCAATTATTAAGTTAGCATCTGTAAATGGAATTGATTTTTTTCTGCAACTAAACTTTACTTTGACGGAATCAAATATAAAATCAATTTTCCAGATATTAGTTGCTTTGTATTATTATAAAACTCCTTGTTTTTCATTCAAGTTAATAGATAACAGTTTATAGATGACTGATAAATCTTTTTTTGCTCTACTATAGTCATTCTCACTTCAGTGAGGTACAAGAAGTAATTAACCACACAGATAAGTCGGTAGCTTGCTTTCCTACGGAACGCTAGGCGAACCCGCAGGGTGCGGCGGTTTCCGCCGCTCTGAACTTCGATGTGAACACGGGTAAACACAGATAAATTCGTACCTCAGCAGATTAGGAAACGCTATAAAAATTTTATTAACAATCTTTGGGATGAGTTGAACAAGTGCTCAGTAATTTTTAAGTTTTGAAACTTAAATCCTGTCCTCATCCTTAAGGTAGAGACACGATTAATTGCCTATCTGGTGTTGATTATTGACTTTGCTTAGAGGCTTGAGGGGAATCTCAATCCAGAACTCTGTACCTTTGCCGGGTTCTGTGATGCACTCCATTACTCCGCCATGCTTTTCTACAATAATCTGGTAGCTAATTGCTAATCCCAATCCTGTACCCCTACCCACAGGCTTAGTTGTGAAAAAAGGGTCAAAAATTAGCTTTTTTACCTCTTCAGTCATTCCGGGGCCATTATCAGCAATGCGAACCAAGATACGATTGTCTGCTGAAATTTTAGTAGAAATGCGAATGGTAGGGATTAGAGATGGTGAGGATTCCCTAGTTTTTTCTACTCTCACACTATCCAATTCTTCTCCTTCTTTATCTTGTATCAGAGCATCAATGGCATTACTGATAATGTTCATAAATACCTGATTCATCTGTCCGGCATAGCATTCTACTAGCGGCAAATCGCTATAGTCTTTAATTACTTCAACTCCAGAAAAATCAGCAGTTGTTTTCAGTCGATGTTGCAAAATTAGTAAAGTATTATCTATGCCTTCATGTAAATCAACAGGCTTGTATTCGGCTTCATCTAGGCGAGAAAAATTGCGTAACGATAGCACTATTGAGCGGATGCGATCGGCTCCTACTTGCATTGAATTCATGATTTTTGGTAAGTCTTGTACCAAAAATTCAAAATCGATCGCATCGATTGCTGAGCGGATTTCATCTTCAGGATGTGGATAGTGTAATTGGTAGAGGTATAAAATTTCTAGCAGTTGTTCGGTGTAGTCATTAGCGTGGCAAAGGTTGCCGTAAATAAAATTAACGGGGTTGTTGATTTCGTGGGCAATACCTGCCACTAACTGTCCTAAACTGGACATTTTTTCAGTATGAATTAACTTTGTCTGTGTTTCTTGGAGTTCAAACAAGGTACGCTCTAAATGTGTGGTTTGAGTTCTGGCTTCAGCTTCCGCTGCACAAGTTTGTTCATAAAGTTGTGCTTGCTGAATAGCGATCGCTGCTTGATCTGCTAGCTGTTGCAAAAAATCAATTTCTACATCTTGCCAATTTCTAGGAGCCTCACACTGATGGGCAATGAGTAATCCCCATGCTTGCACACCGATGTTAATGGGGACAATTAAATTGGCTTGCACTTGCATACTTTGCAAAAACTCTTGATGACAAGCACTCAAAGAAGCCGTTGACACGTTATTAATTGCCCGGACTCTGCCCTGAAAGTATAGACGAGTATACTCATTAGGAAAGCATTCTGGTAGCGCTTTCACCCCTAAAACAGACGGCCAGTTGCCCTTGATTTCTTCAACAATCACTGATGTACTTTCTAGTTGAAAAATCACTACCCGGTCTGAATTTAGTAATGGGCGGACTTGCTGCACAATGGTTTGCAGCGTAGTTTGTAAGTCTAATGTACTGCGGATCTGATCTGTGACTTGCTTGAGTACCTTGGTAAGCAGTAATGATTGTTCGAGTTCAGCAGTTTGCTCTTGCACCCGACGTTCTAAGTTGGTATTTAGCGCCTGTACCTGTTTGTACATTTGCTGCTGCTGAATTGTCATTGAGAATTGAAAGTATAAGGCTTGCGCCAGTGAGATTTCTGCTGGCTTCCATTCAGACGCTTGCCCCTTTTTTTGCTCTCGCCAAACCTCAAAAGAAAGCTTAGGTAGCATTTGTCGCCGATTCTCGTCACATTGTCCTGCCCAGAGGATTTCTGTGTCAAATTCAGAGCGGAAAATGCTTAACACACCAATAAATTTTTCGCGGTAATGTAGGGGAATCACCATGATTCCCCGAATTCGAGTCGGCTGGAATGCTAAAACCAAAACTCGCAAACGTGGGTCTTTATAAAGGTCAGCAATTGCCAAAACATTACCTGGTTTACACTCAGCTATCCAGTTTTGCCATACGGGATGTTGTTCGATAACACTGTTTTCTAATTCGTAGGGTAGTGTTGGCTGGATACCCGAAGTGTGCAGTTCTCCACTCTGTTCAATGTAAAGTCTGCCACTGACTCCGCTGAAGGCAGTAATGACTTCTTCTAACGCTTCTTGCAATTGGATTGTGGGCAATTTATGCAAAAGTGTAGTCACTCGGTTGATAGTGGCTTCTAGCTCTTGCTTGGTACGGGCCTCAGTAAGTAAGCTACTTTGAGCGATCGCGATCGCTACTTGATCGGCAACTTGCTGCAATGCATTCAGTTCCCGCTTTAAAATTGTTCGTGGTTGACTGTGGTGAGATACCAACAATCCCCACAATTCAGGCTTTGCCGATTGTCCTTTGGGGTCGCAATGTAAAATTGGTACTACTACCGAAGACTGTACGCCCATTGTCTTCAAGTATTGAATATGACACGGGTCTACTTGCCGATATAGGACATTCTCAGTTTGTAAGCTTTCGCCAGTTTCTTGTGACTGTAGAGGTGATAGTCCGATCTTTGCGTTAGCTACATCCACAATTACACGTTGCCGCGCTGATACAAACATCTCTCTTGCTTCTTGGGGAATATCATGAGCGGGGAAGTTCAACCCTAATAGAGATGGTAGACGTTGCTCATGGATAGATTCGGCAATAACTTCACCGCTACCATCAGCAGCAAACCGATATACCTTCACTCGATCTGTACCCAAAAATGTCCGAACTTCAGCAACAGTAGTTGTTAATATATCTTGTAGTTCGAGCGATCGCCTTATCTGTTTTGTCATCTGGTGCAGCAAACTTTCTTGGTCTGAGCTTTGCTGCAACTGTTTTGGTTTATCAGTATATGTCATTGTTTATGTACACTACAACTGAAGTGTAATTTTTTTTATAATTGTCTTTGATCAGAATTTCTTATTTAGAATCCATTAATTTTCGAGCCTAAAGTTAAGAAAATCTTTATTTGTTGACTTATTAATCTTATATTCTCAATTTTGAAAACATTTCAGTGATATTACTCAAATTATTGTCTTCATTCTTGCCTTATATTAAAAATATTTTTTCTATTTTTATTTCTCACTTACTTCATATAAATTAAGATTTATTGTGGTGAAATAAGCAATTATTTTTAATTTATTTAAAGCTTGTTGTCTGGGGGAATGTTGTTATTCCCCACTTACGACTCATTGATAAATAGATGTAACTATTCAAACCCATCTATTCAGAAAAAAGTGGTAAAAATACTAACTTGCGAATTTCTTCACGCACACTCATGAGAATTTTACCGAGATGGTTATTACCAGTTTTACTAGCACCACAGCCCCAAAAATAGTCAGTTGGCGAGTTTTCCACCAAAATTTCATCTTCTGTAGTCAACAGAATTTCTCTAATCTCAGCATGAGTGAGAAATTTTTTAAGTACAGCTTCTCGCATAACTTGAGTTTTGACCAAATCCCAGTCTCGACGGCATTTGCGGGTACTACAACGACCCAAAGCAGCAGCTTCTTCTGGGGTCGCAGCGGCATGTATGAGGGGTATAATCACCTCATCGACACTGCCCACAAACTTTTGCGCTTGATAATAATGCTCAACTGTTGACCAGTAAGTCCCCTGGATATGGATTCCGTGGGGAGAAAAGTTAGAAAAACAGCCATAAGGCTGCCAAACCTTATAAAAGTAAATGGTCATTTGAAAATTGCTCTTTATATATCAACTTCTATAATGCCCGTAGATGCTGACAGGAAATTCTCTACTTGAGATTGAATGATTGTACTTGCCTCAAGATAGAAGATATTTCTCCTAAAAGAGTTCTATTGTGATAGAAAAGCCTATCTATGAGGTTAATGATGGAGGCCAAGAGTGAAACTCTTAACGGAAACACGCCGCTAATTGCTGCTGGAATTGTTCTTGGTCTGGGCTTGGGAGGGTTTGTTGATGGTATTCTCCTGCATCAACTACTCCAATGGCATCACATGCTGAGCAATGTTAGACCTCTGACAACCACCGCAAATATAGATTTAAACATGTTGTGGGATGGGTTATTTCATGCCTTTGACTTGGTAATGGTTGTAGTAGGAGTAGTCTTGCTATGGCGAGCTGGAGGGCGTAATGATGTTGTTTGGTCATCACAGACCTTTGTTGGCTCGTTGCTAATTGGTTGGGGGTTGTTTAATTTGGTCGAAGGTGTAATTGACCACCAGATTCTTGGCATCCACCATGTGAAACCAGGGCCGAATCAGTTATCTTGGGATTTAGGATTTCTTTTATTCGGTGCGTTGCTGGTTGCGATCGGCTGGATAATGATCAAAAAAGATTCAGGAGTTAGGAGACGGGAGTTAGGAGACGGGAGTCATTAATTATTCTCTTCTTTGCCTCCCTACTGCCTCTACGTCTCCACTCCTCTTCTCATTAAAGTAGAGGTTTATGGCAATGAAGGCTATCAGTCAAATGTAACTCTGACTTGCGGTGAAATTAACCCCTTGGTATTTGCTAATATTGCGGTTTCAATTGAGCGGTTACTAAACCTAACTGTGCCAGCATATCTAAAAGTCCCTGACTGGATAAATCTTCATGAAAATAGATTTTCCAGATAGTTGTGTACATAGCGATATCAGACGCAGTTAACACAATCTGTTTGGGAACTTCGATACCAGGGGTTGGCGTAGCTGAGGCAGTACCACTACCAACAGCATAAGTTGCGATGCGATCGCTAAAACGGCTTCTAATCTTCTTTTGCCCAGACTACTCACGTTTTTATCTTCTGTAACTTTTCTTTTGCAGAGGCAATATTTACTTGCAAGGTTTACCAAACTCAGCACTCTTCATAGTTTATTATCACAAGCACATTAGCTTAGTTACTTACCCGATTAGGCGATGTCGCTTGAATATTCTCCGCGATATCTTAAAAGTATCAGGAGTTAATGAACTCTGGAGACTATAATTATGAAAAAAATTATTACAGTTAGTCTAATAGCTTTAGCCACCACTACTGGATTTCTACTTAACAATCAACCTGCTCAAGCTCACAAGCGTTACTATCACTATCGCCCATATTATACACGTCCATTAAACTACTGCTATCCCATTACTGAATGGCTTGTTGACGAAGATCCTGCATATCATCCTCAAGCTTATGCTGATGGCTATCGCCAAGGGAAAAATAGCGCTAAAAAAGGACAGGCTTATAAACCGCGTACTGCTGGCGGTGAATTTAGTCGTGGTTTTGATGATGGTTATTATGGCAGAGAATTTGCAGGGCAAAAACAAATAGTTCCTAACATAGTTAAGCCATACGCCACAACACAATGCGGTTGGTTTTAATTCTTTACCAATTCATCTCACGTCTGACCTAGAGAGAAAATCGCCCAAAATCCTGAGTCTACTTGAGTAGACTTTTGCTATTAGCCAGAGAATGAATTCTTTAGCGGGTGAGGAGGCCAACACTAAAGCTATTTTTAGCTGAAGTTGACACCAATGGGCAATGCCATGCCCTTACGAGAAATTTATATGTATCACGATTTTCGTGAATTGGTATGAGAGGATGTCTGAAAAGCTAGGTAATGGTATATTTTGTCATTCTGACTGGAGCAGAGCGGAAGGAAGAATCTCTATTGTCCGTTAATTTCTAAGATGCTTCTCTACGAGACGCTCCGCGTAGCTTGGCTTTTGCGTAGGGGTACATTACGCTATCGCTTCATTCAGCATGACAATTTTGACTTCTCAGACATCCTCTGAGTGCTGAGCGATGTAAAATGGCTGCGCTTAGAGCGGATAGCTATGGTTTAGCCCGTGCTAAGCCTGGTTTAGTGTTGACAGGTGCTAATTTTTCGCGTATATGACGTATATTCAGCCGCAATTGTCCAAAATAACCTTGAGATGAACATTTAGCGAATGCTACCGTCTACAAGGTGACACAGGATTTGAGGGATTTCTCTAACCATGAAGCGTAAACACAAAGTAGCTGAGCGTCAGACGTCGCTGATTAGTCTCAGCTTAATATCTACTTTAATTGCACCTTATTTTGCTTTTATCTTTGCTGCTCGTGCAAATGCCGCACCCAGAACCCCAGACAAAAGCGTTAATTGCGAGATTTTAGTTGTGGGTGGTGGACTATCCGGCGTGGCGACGGCTTACGAAGGATTACTAGCAGGGCAAACAGTTTGTATAACGGAAATTACCGACTGGCTGGGAGGACAAATTTCGGCTCAAGGGACATCTGCATTAGATGAACGACCAACCCAGCGAGCTCGCCAGTTTTATTCTCGCGGCTATCTGGAATTGCGAAACCGGATTGAGCGCAAATATGGAGAACTTAACCCCGGTGATTGCTGGGTAAGTGATTCCTGTTTTCTTCCCCGTGATGCTCACAATATTCTCAATCAGATGCTCAAAGATGCTGAAAAGCGTGGCAGAGGTAAGTTGCAATGGTTTCCAAATACGGTAATAAAGGATTTAGATATTAGTAGTAATGGCAAAATAATTGATAGTGCGATCGCAATTCAACATCAACCAGTAAAAGGTTCACCACCCCTCAATACCTTTACTTTATCTCAAAGCATTGAAGATGCATATCGCTACCAAGACTCATCTCGGTTTACCAAAACTATTATCCGTTTTATTCCCAAGCAATCAAAAACCAACGCCCCTAAATGGTATGTCGTAGACGCCAGCGAAACCGGAGAAATTATCGCCCTGGCTGATGTTCCCTATCGATTAGGTATTGATGCTCGTTCTTATCTAGAGCCTTCTTCTTCCAGTACTACAAACGATCCTTATTGTACGCAAGGTTTTACCTACACCTTTGCAATGGAGGCAACCAAGGAACCGCAACAACAGAAAATGCCCCCATTCTATTTACAATATTCACCATATTTCAGCTATGAATTAACACGACTGGCAAACTTTGATTTAGTTTTTACCTACCGTCGGATTTGGAGTCCTAGGAAAGGGAAACCAGCAACATTCGGTGGTGTCAAGTTTACTACTCCAACGCCAGGAGATATCTCCATGCAAAACTGGACTTGGGGTAACGACTACCGCCCAGGAACCGCCAGAGACAACCTAGTTTACACTCGCCAACAGTTGCAAGGCACTGGACAGTTAAAGCCAGGGGGATGGATGGGGGGACTGCGAACAGAAAGCCTCCGCAAAGCCGAGGAAAACGCTCTTTCATTCTTTTATTGGCTCTACGCTGGAACAACAGATTCCCAACTTGGCAATGGTGTCAAGCAGCCGCGAACGAATAACCGCTTATTATCAGGTATAAATTCTCCAATGGGGACAGCGCATGGTTTATCGAAATATCCCTATATGCGAGAAGGACGCCGCGTTATTGGACGCCCTAGCTGGGGACAACCAGGCGGCTTTGGTATTTGGGAAATTGATATTTCTCGGCGTGATTACAATGATGAGTATTATCGTAAGACTCTACCAGCAGATATGTATCGCAGGTTAAGAGCAGCACTTTCCGGTTTAGAAGCAGTATCAGTAATTGAGGGTAGAGTTTCCCCAGATAAAGCAATGCGGCGGACTCGTTCTACCATCTTCCCGGATTCTGTGGGTATTGGTCACTACGCCATAGATTTCCATCCTTGCATGGTGAACAGCCCACCTGAAGCCCCTGGTAACAAAGAACGTCCAGGTGAACGGCGGGGGGCTGGCCAAGCTTATCCCTTCCAAATTGCCTTGAGGGCGATGATTCCTCAAAAAATTGACAATTTGCTCGTCGGCGGTAAAAGCATCGCTACTAGTCACATCGCCGCCGCTGCCTATCGTGTACACTCCTTTGAATGGTCTGCTGGCGCAGCTGCGGGAACTGTTGCAGCTTTTGCTATCAAAAATGCTATTGCACCTTACCAACTAGTGGATGATTTACCCAAATCAGAACCACAACTAGAAGCCCTCAAACGCCTGTTGAAGCAAAATGGCAACCCCACTGCTTTCCCCGACACATCCATTTTTAACGAAAACTGGGATAATTGGCGGTAGGCGCTGGGATTGGGGACTGGGTACTGGGTATTGGGGAACTCGGGGCCCCCTCTGGGGATAAGGGGCAATAGGGACTGGGAAAACTCTTTCTTTCTTAATTCCTAATCCCTAATCCCTAATCCTCAGTCCCCAGACAATGAACTAAACTAGTTATCTATTAGTGTAGTTTTGTAAAACCCTATTGACTATATTGTTCTATGGTTACGACACTTTCAGCAGCGGTTTACGGGATGGCCACAGCACCAACTGTAGCTCCTGAACGGTCTAATCAAGTCACCCGTAAAACTTATCCGAATTACAAGGTGATTGTATTAAACGATGATTTTAATACATTTCAACACGTGTCTGAATGTTTGATGAAGTATATTCCAAACATGACTAGCGATCGCGCCTGGGATCTCACTAATCAGGTACACTTTGAAGGTCAGGCAATCGTCTGGGTTGGGCCTCAAGAAGCTGCGGAACTGTATCACCAGCAGTTGCGTCGAGCTGGTCTAACAATGGCTCCTCTGGAAGCAGCTTAAATTATCATGGGCAAACCTACTGCTAAATCCCTCCGAGCGGCTTCTCAAAAAGTTGGCAGACTAGTTTGGAATCACTCGACTCATATTTCAGGTCTTATCCCAATTTTAGAACGTCTGTGTCAACAAGATGGCATTCAAACCGTCACGCCAGGAGTCATTGGACGGGTAAAAGGTCATTGTCCTAAAATGCAACTCCGTGTATCTGTACCGATTCGCGGAGGCTATAAAGCGATTGCCCGACAGGGTAAAACTGTGCAAGAAGTATTTATTCTTACACCCTTGGCTCAGGATCAACTCGAAACGGCGATCGCGATCGCTATGAAAATTTAATCAATTTGAATTTGATAGTCAAAAGCCAAAAATTTAAAGTCAAAAATTTTGTGAATATTGACTCTTGACTATTAGACCTCCTGCAAAAGTCAGAAAACTATTAGTGTCATTCTGACCAGAACGTAGTGGAGGGTTCGCGTAGCGTTCCGCAGGAAAGAATCTCCGAGATGTTTCGCTCCGCTCAACATGACAATTTAAGCATTTATGCAAGAGGTCTATTGTACAGACGCGATTAATCGCTACCCTTAACCATTGTACAGACACGATTAATCGCTACCCTTAACCATTGTACAGACACGATTAATCGCTCCCTTAACCATTGTACAGACACGATTAATCGCTACCCTTAACCATTGTACAGACACGATTAATCGCTACCCTTAACCATTGTACAGACGCGATTAATCGCGTCTCTACTTTTAACTATTCCTCAACCCGATGTACTGCGAATTTATGTAGTGGCAGACTGAGGATGCAAGAAAAAGTTAAAAAATATGACAAAGCGGTAGTTATTTTTAAAGTCGTGATTACAGTTTCCCAGTCAGGTAAAACTAACTTCTCAACGCCAAAAGCAACACAGTAAACTAGCCAGTAAGTAAAGCTCATTCTAAACAAAATTAGCTCTGTTTCTTCTACATCATCTTTTTGCTGCTTGTTGTTCCACAGTAACATTAGCCCAACAATACAAGCTACAAAAGAAACAGCAACAGCAACTTCGTGACAAAATAAGTTTACCGAATGCATTTGTGTTGATCCCAAGATTTTTTATATTGAAATTCAGTCTAAAGGAATATTCCTTACAGATCCAAAAACTATTTACAAACTGCAATAGAACAGTGCAACCTATGTAAACAATTGCAACAAAGATATAGACTTGTCATTTGTCATTAGTGAAAACTAAGAACAAATGACTGTAACATCTGATGGCACTCATTGGCTTTTCGTAACTAGTTATCCAACGACAACAGACAGCAGGATGCTCGCAAAAGCTCAATAAGTTGTGCTGCTCGCTGAAAGTTTCTGCCAAACTTAAGCCTGATTGTTGTGACAGCAATTGAATCAGTTGTGCCAAGAAAAGATGAATTGCGGGAGCGTAGCGGAGACTACGCCAAATCACAAACTTAAACTCATCCTTAATCTGCTCTGCCAGCTTAACAGAAAGCCAAGTTTTACCAATTTCACCCATGCCGCAGAGTGCAACCAAGCGGCAGCAGTTTTCCAGAATCCATTGCCTCAGCTTCAGCAATTCTGAAGAGTGCCCATAAAAACCCTAGACATCGGGAGCTTTACTCCAGTCAACATAATTTTGCTTTTTGAATTGTCCTGCACCTGCTGCTAGAGAATTTTGGCTTGGAGAAACAGAAATAGGTAACAAGTTGCTCGTCATGACGGCTGTCTGATTCTCTGCTTGCTGTTCATAGTCTTCCCGCTTTAGTACCAGATTAAATGCCCAAAGCAGCGACTAAGGGTGTGTTTATCCACTCCCACATCACCAGCCAATACTTTCATCAACGTATTTGGAGTTAGTTCAGTGCGGAAGCTTAAGGCTGCTAGGGTATAACGTTTACTTGCGTTTTCTCGAATTTCTGCCTGAGATTTTGCAGTCTTAAGCTTTTGTAAACCGTAGGAACTTAAGACCACACCTCTTTTACGTGAATGCTTGGGTAGATACATTTGGCTGGAGGCAAAATACGAAAACTTTTGTCTTAAATAATCTCTTAAAATCCTGGCTAGCAAAAGCTTTGGGGAATTGATATTAAAAAACTGTAAATATTTGTTTGATCTTTCTAAACTTTCGTAGTTAAATTCAGATTGAGGTCAAATATTCTACAACAGACTATTCAATTGCAATCTATTCATCAAGAAGGCTCAGGGGAAAAGGGGAAGGTGGGGCCCCCTCTGGGGATAAGGGGCGGGGGAAAAGGTAAAAACCGAACTTCTCTACCAGACGCTTGGGCGAACGTCCCGCTACGCGCTAACACCTGCTTTTTTGCCGAAATAATCCTTCTATTATGTGGGAGGTAAAACAAGCGTGGAATTGTGGACGACCTGTTTACCCCTTTTCTCTTTAACCTTTTCCCCTCTTTAGTTTTTATTTACCCATCGTGACAACGATAAGTTCACTATCAAGAAAAGTGTTTTTTTAGGAGAAAAGTATGCCAAAAGTTAATATTTCTGCTTATCAAAAGGTTGAGAAAATTAGATGGACAAAGGAGTACATGGATGAAAATCTAAACAACCTAAAAATAATTAAAATTGATGATTTAACAATTGCTGACGCAAGGAGTGGGATAATTTTGGAAGGATTAGATCTTGGCACAGATGGAACAGCACATATCAATTTAACCGTTCCTGATGGAATTGAATACCTTCATTTGAGCATTTTTGATAAGAAAAATACTGGTCAAACTAAAGCAGCTATCTATTATCAGATTGCAAGTTGGGATAAAGATATAAAATTAACAAAAGTGGAGAAGACTTACATAGACGGAAAAATGACAAAGATTACGAATTCGCAATACAATCAAGAACCTCTACTGAAGCAGGATCTTGAGAAAATTTTGACTGTGTTATTTGAAGGCTGCAAGAGCAATTGAGTGTGACACCATGACAAATTTTAAACTGTGAGCAACGCTCAATTTAACTGTCCTATCTTGAATTACCCAGAAGCAAACCTTCTTTTATAGAACACTAGCACACTATAGTAGACAAAATTCCGAGATAAGCAATTAGTTATTTTGATACATTTTAGTAATTAAGATTTTTGCTTCTGGCGTATGTTCCTGGGCAATTGCATAACGCAATTCACCTATTTTTTAACAATTTCAGCCGAAGCCTAAGCTAACACAATTAATAACCTGCGGTCTAAGCTCGCCATCTACAATACAGTGCGATCGCTTATGAGATTCTGACCTTGAATGGTAACAGCGATCGCAGTGTCATGTTTACCAAAATACTCTACAAAATCGTTTCACATTGAATTTTATCAAACTAATCATCACCAACTAGCAACTAAATGGTGATTGTTCAAATTCAAACGCTAGTTGTCAAAATTTAAACGTTTGTAGCTAATGCTGCATCATGTATAAGTAATGCTTAAGTGTTTGCAACTCAGCTATAATTAATTACAGCAAATGCTTCATACTTCGCAACAAATGCTGCATTATGTATAAGTAATGCTTAAGCTTTTACAACCTAGGTATAATTAATTGCAACAAATGCTATTTTATTTATAAGTATCGCTTAAATCATTGCAGCAATCGTTGCATTGAGATTATGTATGCATTGAATAGAATAATTGAAAAATTATCTAAGTAAAATTAACTAATCTTTTTGAGATGCGATCGCAACTTATTTGCTAGATTTTTCTCAGGTCAATCAAACAGACTCCTGTATAAAACAGTACTAGCAACCTAGTAACAGGAATGTATTATGGCGCGTCGTAAAAGAAATTCCAGCGTTTTAGAACGAGCTGAGCGGCGTATTGAAAGCTTGCAATCCCTTAACGTAGAACTCGACTTTGGCCAAGGAGTGACTGTAGAAGCCTACACCGCCAATATTAACGATTTGCGGTCTAAGCTTGCTACCTACAATACTGCTTTATCCTCCATCGACAAACTCACAGATGACGTAAGAAACGCAGAACAGGTTGTGCTAGCAATGTCAGAAAAGATGTTAATGGGAGTTGGCAGTCGATATGGTAAAACCAGTCAGGAATACGAGATGGCAGGTGGTGTGCGACGCCGCAAGAATAGCCGACGCGCAACGGGCAATTCAAGACGCTCTGCCCAGGCTGCTTCTGTAAATGGGGCATTGCTGAAGAGAGCAGAGAGAGAAGGAGAGTAGGAGGGCTGGAGAAATAGGGAGAGTAGCAGGCTTAGCCTGCTACATCTTCAAGAGTTTTCAGCATTTTTCCTATAAATAAAGAATTGCTGAGAATTTGGCAATATTGTTAGAACAAAGGTAGATAAAAGTTAAGTAACAGGATAAATCATGAACGCTTGGATAAGGTAGTTATTGTGCGCGTGGTGAGTGGTTATCGAGATTTATAGCGGTTCTTGCTTACGTGAGGTATACCCGTAGGCGCATAGCAGTGCCAATTGGTGTCAACTTTAGCTAAAAATAGCTTTACTGTTGGCCTCCTCATCCGCCAGAGAATAAATTCTCTGGCGGATGAGCGAAAGTCTACTTTAGTAGACTCAGAATTTGGGGCGATTTTATAGTTATCTAAAGATGACTTTTGCTATGAGCAAGGAACTTGAGTTCCTTGCGGGATATGGATTTCACGTTAAGTTGACATCAATGGGCAGTGCCATGCCCCTACACCTGGTGATGTAATGTTATACCGTATCTGAATGGGAACCGCTATAAAATCTTTATTTACAGATAATTGAGTGACCAAATAATTACGAATTACCCTCCAGGTGACGCTCGTTCCGACGCTCGTTCGCAAAGCGTGCCGTAGGCAAGACTCGCTACCGCTTCGCTAACGCTAACGCTGCGCTAACGGCAGTTCCTCTTTGGGGGAACCACCAAGACCGGACTGCCTCACGAATTACGAATTATTTGGTCAGTAGTCTCAGGGAAATTTAACAATTTTCTCCCGACTGTTCACAAGCACCAATACTTACCCAGGTACTAGAACCATCTTCCCAATGTTCTTTTTTCCAAATGGGTGCATTGTGTTTGAGGTTATCAATCGCATAACGGCAAGCTTCAAACGCCTCACTGCGATGAGGACAACCTACAGCCACTAAAACGCTGATTTCTCCAACTTGTAAACGTCCAACGCGATGATGAATCACTACTCGATTGACATCAGACCAAGATGAGCGAATATCAGCAGCAATTTGATAAAATACTCGTAATGCCATCGGTTCGTAAGCTTGATACTCTAAAGCAACCACAGGTTTACCATCAGTTTGATTGCGAACCATGCCACTCATTACAACCACAGCACCGTCGGCGGGATCGTCGGCTTTGGCGTAAATTTCGGCAATAGACAATGGTGCAAAGTTAATAGCAAAGCTATCTTCAGTTCTTGGTTTAATCGGACTAAGTAGGGTTGTCATAACTGGATTGGGATTAACTAGGATCAGTTTTGGTTAGCACTTAATATATTGTCCTTGAATTAAGTACTGTTAGCTCTGTTTACATGCTCTGGTATATGTTGTTTAACAAATACCAAATGCGGTTTCCAATACTTTCCCCTATAAGCACCCTAACTCTCCTTTGTAGTCTGAAAAAAGCGTAAAGGGTAAATTTCAGCCTTTCCCGTTTTCTCCCGGAATCGGAAAGTATTGATGGGTTTCCCTTTAACTTGTTAGCTTGCACAAATAGACGAGTGTTTGTGAAAATTTGTAAATAAATGAGAAATACTGAATAGATACAAAATCATTTCGCTCTGAAATCAATGCTTGAGAGCCTTTTCCTCCCGTGGCAGTAATTTATTTTATGAGCTAGAGCTTTTAATGATAACGTAAACTTGGTAGATTTTACGTAAACTTACTTAAGTAACTCAAATTTGTGGTCATCCATCTTAAGACGTATTACTGTACTATACAAAGTATCAAGCTACTTGCTTGTTACTTTATTAGATAATCTCAGATGAATTTATTAAGCTATCAAGTGCAATGACAGCTGAGTTAAGCAGCAAATTTCTAATTTGAGCTACCACTTAGCAAATAGACCTCTTGCATAAATGCTTAAATTGTCATGTTGAGCGGAGCGAAACATCTGAGTGAGATTCTTCCCTCCACTACGTTCTGGTCAGAATGACACTCATAATTTTCGGACTTTTGCAAGAAGTCTAATGTATATGGCACTTGAAACCAAACTTTTAATGGCAGCATTTTAGCGCCGCCAAGCTTACATTTCCCTGCTTCATGAACTTAGAGGATTGCTAGTAATACAACGGCTAGTTGTAATTCAGTAACAGTAGGAAAAATTGAATGAAATCTTTAGTGTGTAATAACGAAGCAACGAGGCTAGAGGCTCTTTATCAGTACCAGATTCTCGATACTGCACCAGAACAAGCATTTGACGATCTGGTGTTTTTAGCGGCGCAGATTTGTGATACACCGATCGCTTTGATTAATTTAATTGACGTTAATCGTCAATGGTTTAAAGCTAAGATGGGATTAGATATACAGGAAATGCCTCTAGAGCAAGGCTTTTGTCCGACTTGTATCCAACGCGATATTTTAATTATTCCTGACACACTAGCAGATGAGCGCTTTGCCAAAGATGTAATTGTCACCTGTAAACCTTATGTGAGATTTTATGCAGGCGTACCTTTGTTTACACCAGGAGGAAAAGCGATCGGTACTCTGTGTGTAATAGATTGCGTACCACACCAAATTAGTTCAAAACAGGTGGAAGCACTACAAACTCTTAGCCGCCTGGTAGTTAGACAACTGGAGATTCGGCGGAATCTAGCGGAACTGACAAGTATTAAAAAGGAGTACAAACAAGCACAAGAAGCATTATCTCAAAGTAGATGTGCTCTTGAGAGTTTCTTTGACAGTGCGCCGATGATGATGGGAATTGTGGAGCTGGTAGATAATGACATTGTGCATATTTCAGATAACCCGATCACAGCAAAATTCTTTGGACTTGCCCCAGAAGCTATTCAAAATCGCCTAGCACGCGAGATTGGTAGTGTACACAAATATTTATCCCAGTGGATTCATCACTACCGTCAAGCAGAACGCACTCAATTGCCAGTTAGGTTTGAATATTCTCACGATACTCCCCAAGGTAAAAAATGGCTGTCAGCAACAGTTAGTGCGATCGCAGTGAGTTCTAGTAGCTATCCGCAATTTACCTATATAGTTGAGGATATCACTTCACGCAAACATATAGAAAACCAACTACGTGAACAAGCGATATTGCTGGATATTGCTACAGATGCAATTGTCGTGCGAGATTTGTCCAACCAAATTTTATTATGGAATAAAAGTGCTGAGAACCTTTACGGCTGGAAGGCAGAAGAAGCTGTTGGTCAGAATGCTAGTGAACTTTTAGATACTGAATCTTTGCCGCAACAACTGGAAATTTACCAAGCTGTCTGGAAACATGGCTCTTGGCAAGGTGAGTTACATAAAACCAGCAAATCTGGCAAGGAAATCATAGTTGAAAGTCGCTGGACGCTGGTAAATGATGAACATTCTCAAGCCAAATTAATCTTTGTCGTTGATACTGACATCACCCAGAGAAAACAACTAGAAAAACAATTTTTACGTGCTCAACGCATAGATAGTATTGGCACTCTTGCTAGTGGCATTGCTCACGATTTAAACAATGTGTTATCACCAATTTTGATGTCAGTGCAACTGCTGAAAAGTAAAAACCGCGATCGCAGCACTTACCAAATACTATCAATAGTTGAAAGTAACGCCAAACGTGGTGCTAATCTAGTCAAACAAATGTTGTCCTTTGCTAGAGGAATTGAAGGCGATCGTACCGTGCTTCAAGTCAAGCACTTACTTTTAGAAATCAAACAAATCATCGCTCAAACATTTCCTAAATCAATCCAAGTTTACACTGAGATCCAGCCAGACTTATTGCCTGTTTGTGCCGATAGTATCCAACTGCATCAGGTACTAATTAATTTGTGCCTCAATGCGCGTGATGCCATGCCCAAAGGTGGAACTTTGACAATATCTGCCGAGAATATTTTCATTGATGAAAACTATACCAGTATGCATCTAGAGGCTCGTGTTGGTTCTTATATTCTCTTGACCGTTGCTGATACAGGGGTTGGCATCAAAAGCGCAATATTAGATAAAATATTTGAACCATTTTTTACAACAAAAGAATCTGGCAAAGGAGCTGGACTTGGACTGTCAACAGTAATCGAAATTATTAAAAGACATGGTGGTTTTATCACCGTCTCAAGTCGTGTAGGCAGCACAAAATTTAAGGTATACTTGCCAGCAGTTAATACATTTGCAACTCAGTCGTTAGAAGATACAGAAATGCCGACTGGATGTGGAGAATGCATTTTGATTGTAGATGACGAAGCTGCCATTCAGAAGATTACCAAAATCTCTTTAGAAAGTTATAATTATACAGCAATGACTGCTAGTGATGGCATCGAAGCAGTAGCACTGTACGCCGAGCACAAAGACCAAATTAGTGCAGCGATTATTGATATGATGATGCCCAATATGGATGGAGCAACTACCATTCGCACATTACAAAAAATAAATCCACAATTACGGATTATTGCTATCAGCGGACTATCGACAAGCGAACATATACCAATTGATAAAACAGCTAAACACAAAGCATTTTTACCCAAGCCCTATACAACACAGGAATTATTGAAAACTTTGCATACAGTTATTAGTCATTAGTCATTAGTCACTTGTACTGAGTTTTGACTTTGCGGCTTGCCTTGACTTATGCTGAGTTTCGACTACGCGGCAGTTGAGTTTCGACTTCGCTCAACTGCCGCGTAGTCGAAGTAGCGGAGCCGACTTGTACTGAGCGTAGCTGTAAAGCCTGCGGCATAGCTACGCTTAGGGCGCAGCCTCAAAATAGAGAAGTATTTGTCATTAGTCATTTGTCAGGGATGAAGGATTAAGGATCAAAATGCTTTGAGCTAGACTTGGGTAATTTTGATTATTAATTGGCTAAATTTGATACCAACATTCTTTAGATGATTAGTGATTGATATCACAGTAAAAATGTGACTAAGAACACTGACTAAGAAGTTACTCAACCATATTATCCTCATCATCCTCTACTTCGGTGCAGCAAAAATACACGTACTAACCTCACGCAAGTTTAAAAAATACTTATCAGCCAAGACAAGCTAGTCTTGATTTTAAGAACTCTTGACTCTTGAATCTTGACTCATGATTAAGAAAAATTTTCCCCTGATTCTGGTTGTAGACGATGACGATTTAACTCGAATACATCTGTGTGAGCTAATAGCAGAAGCAGGGTATCAAGTAGCACAGGCAAGTAACGGTTTAGAAGCGCTAGCTATTTATACTAGCCTACATCCCGATATAGTACTGCTAGATGCCATAATGCCCGTAATGGACGGTTTTAGTTGTTGCTCTCAATTGCAAGAACTTCCCAATGGCAAAGACACACCTGTGTTAATGATTACTGCTCTTTATGATCAAGCATCCGTGGAGCAAGCTTTTGCTGTGGGTGCAACTGATTTTATTAGCAAGCCGATTCAATGGCCGATTTTACGTCAAAGATTGCGTCGTCTGTTGGAAGCTCATCAGGCTATAAAGGAATTGCGACAGCAAAGTGCACAAGCACAACTGCGTGAAACACAACTTAGGATGGCGTTAGACGCTGCTCGCATGAGCATTTGGAATTGGGATCTCCTAACTCAAAAAATTACTTGGTCAGATAATCTAGAAACACTTTTTGGCTTGGAAAAAGGTGTTTTCATTGACACATACGAAGCTTTCATTAACTTAATTCATCCCCAAGATCGCGATCTTGTTAGCCGATCGCATCAGCGAGCTATTCGAGATGGGGTAGAATATGACATCGAATTTCGAGTTGTTTTGCCTGGTGCTCGGATTCGGACTTTAGCAAGCAAAGGAGTAGTTTTTCGAGACGCATCCGGGGTAGCTGTGCGGTTGTCTGGGGTAGACATAGATATCACCAAGCGCAAGCAAGCAGAGGAGGCGCTGGAAGTTCATGCCAATCAGCAGGCAATTGTAGCAGAACTTAGTCAAATAGCATTAGCTGGTACAGATTTGACCAGACTGATGAACTCGTGCGTGACAATTGTTGCTCAATGCCTGAAAGTTGAGTCTTGCAAAGTTTTGGAACTACTAGATGGTAATGGATTACTGCTGCGTGCTGGCATAGGTTGTCAACAAGACCTAACGGAACAAGAAATCACAAGTGAGATGCATTTGCCAATCGGCTATACAGTTCTTTCTCCTGAGCCAGTTATTGTTGGTCATCACAGCCAAGTGGTTAGCGGTATGAGTGTAGTGATTCATGGCAAAGAGCGCCCTTTTGGAGTCTTAGGAGCACACACAATCAAGCAGCGCACCTTCACCAGAGATGATATTTATTTTCTCCAAGCCGTTGCCAATGTTTTAGCTACAGCAATTGAACGTCAACGTGTAGAAGATGCCCTGAAAAAAAGTGAAGAACGCTGGCAGTTAGCAGTGCAGGGTAGTAATGATGGCATTTTGGACTGGAACGTCACAAATAAGGAAGTGTTTTTCTCAACTCGCTGGAAAGAAATGCTTGGTTACGAAGACCATGAGATTTCTAATCAATTAGATGAATGGGCAGCACGAATACATCCAAATGATATCGGCTCGGTGACACAAGCGATCGCTGACCACTTTGCTAAAAAAAACCCGTTTTACATCAACGAACATCGAGTCTGGTGTAAGGACGGTACTTACAAATGGATTTTACATCGCGGTCAGGCGGTATGGAATGAAGATGGTAATGTAGTGCGGATGGCAAGTTCCCATACGGATATCACTGAACGTAAACTGGCAGAAGAACAACTGCGTCAAAGTGAAGAACGTTTCCAAATAGCTGCTCGTGCTACCAATGATGCCTTATGGGATTGGGATTTGCTCAAAGATGAAGTGTGGTGGAATGACTCTGTACAGGCGCTCTTTGGATACTCAAGAGAGCAAATAAGTTTTGATAACGCTTGGTGGACTGAACGTATACATCCAGACGATAGGCAAAAAATTGTTTCTGGTGTAGGTGCTGTGATTAATAGCGGTAAACAATTTTGGTCAAGTGAATACCGCTTTCGCCGCAGCAATGGTTCTTATGCCTACATTTTTGATCGCGGTTATGTTGTCCATGACGAAACAGGCAAGCCAGTACGGATGATTGGTGCAATGATGGATATAACCGATCGCAAGCGCACCCAAGCAGAATTAGAACGTCAAAACTTGCGATCGCAATTACTTGCCGATATTACCCTGAAAATTCGTCAGTCTTTACAAATTGATGAAATTCTCCAAACCAGTGTAATAGAAGTGCAAAAGCTGCTGCACGCAGACCGTGTATTAATCTTGCGCTTACGGTCAAATGGCGCTTTCATCGCGGTTCAAGAAGCAGTAGTTCCCGGTTTGCCTGTTATTTTAGGGCAGCAGATTACCGATCCTTGTTTTAAGCAAGATTACATCCAGCAATACTACCAAGGGCGAATTAGTGCCATTAACGACATAGAACAAGCTAATATTCAACCTTGCCACGTTGAATTTTTACAACAATTTGCAGTCAAAGCCAACCTTGTCGTCCCAATTTTGCTGAAAAATCAACTCTGGGGGCTGCTAATTGCCCATCAGTGCGCTCACCCCCGCCAGTGGACTAACTGGGAAATTGAACTTTTGCAGCAGTTGGCAAATCAAATAGGCATTGCTGTAGCTCAAAGTCTGATCCTAGAACAAGAAACTCGTCAGCGACAAGAACTTACCCGTTCTAATGAAGAACTGCAACAATTTGCATTTATCGCCTCTCATGATTTACAAGAGCCACTACGTAAAATTAAGACCTTTAGCGAACGACTCAAAGCTAGCTGTGGTGAAAATTTAACCGAGCAGGGGCATGACTATCTGGAGCGGATGCAGAATGCAGCCTTGAGAATGCAGACATTGATTGAAGATTTGTTGAGACTATCACGAGTTACCACTAGGGCAAAACCTTTTGTGTCTGTGAATCTAACACATGTAGCACAAGAAGTACTGTCTGATTTAGAAGTGCTTATCCAGCAAACCGGGGCACAGGTGCATCTAGAAGACTTACCCACCATTGCAGCCGATCCCCTACAAATGCGCCAATTATTGCAAAACTTAATCGGCAACGCCCTCAAATTTCATCGCCCACAAGTACCACCTGTGATCAAAATCTTTAGTCAATCATCAAAAAATCCATTAGATAAAGCCTGCAATTGTTGTGAACTCTGTCAAATTATTGTTGAAGATAACGGCATTGGCTTTGAAGAAAAGTATCTTGACCGCATTTTTAATGTTTTTCAACGCCTACATAGTCGCAGAGAATACGAAGGTACTGGTATGGGCTTAGCTATCTGTCGAAAAATTACTGAACGTCATCATGGTAATATCACAGCACAAAGTAAACCAGGACAAGGGGCGAGATTTATTGTAACATTACCGATTATTTACCAGTCTTGATTTTTATTCCTAGAGGAGGATTACTAACAGACCACAAAAAAAGGTTAATTGTAAAATTGCATTTGGTTAATTATAAAATATTAAAAATTAGTTCACATTAATAAAAATTATAAAGGAGATAAACCAGAGTGAAAGGTCGGCAAAAAACCGTCACTATCTTAATGGCTGATGATGATGAAGACGACAGTATGTTGGTTCGTGAAGCATTGGCAGAAAGTCAATTGTCAATCGAACCATACATCGTCAGAAATGGTGAGGAGTTGATGGATTATCTCTATAATCGTGGTCGATACACCAACAAAAGCAGTGCGCCGCGTCCAGATTTAATTTTATTAGATTTAAATATGCCCAAAAAAGACGGTCTTGAAGCGCTCAAAGACATTAAAAGTGACCCACAATTGCGACGAATTCCCGTTATAGTCCTGACAACTTCTGGGGCAGAGGAAGATATAGATAATACGTACGATTTAGGTGCAAACTCCTTCATAATTAAGCCTGTGACTTTTGCTTCCTTAGTAGAAGTTATGAAAACTTTAGGAAAATACTGGTTTGAAATTGTCAAGCTGCCGCTAGAAGCAGTGGGAGAAAACAATGGACAACAGCCCAATCAAAGTTCTTTTAATTGATGATGATGAAGATGATTATATTTTAACTCGTGATTGGTTCTGTGAGTTTCAAGTAACCGGCTGTGAGTTGGAATGGGTTGATAATTATGAAGCGGCAAGAAATGCGATCGCTCAGTCCCAACATGATATTTATCTTGTAGACTACCGCTTGGGCAAACACAACGGACTAGAACTATTGCGCGAAGCAATTGCTCAAGGCTGTTCTTCTCCGATGATTTTACTGACAGGTCAGGGAGATCGAGAAATAGATTTGGAGGCGATGAAAGCCGGAGCAGCCGATTATTTAGAAAAAAGCCAGCTGACAGCACCTTTACTAGAGCGTTCTATTCGTTACGCCATAGAACGCAAACAAACAGAACAGAAAATTCGCGAACAAGCTGCTTTGCTAGATATTGCCACCGATGCAATTTTTGTACATGATTTAGACAACAAAATTTTATTTTGGAACAAAGCCGCCGAGCATCTGTACGGTTGGAAAAATGAAGAGGCGATCGCAAAATATAAACAGAAGCTCTGGCAAGAAAAAAATTTATCTCAGTTACAAGAAGCACTCGTCATTTTAACAAAAAATGGCTCTTGGGAAGGCGAGTTACATCAGATCACAAAATCCGGTAAAGAAATTATTGTCGAAAGCCGTTGGACACTAGTGCGTGAATTCAGTCACAAAGCCCAATCAATCCTCGTTGTTAACACTGATATCACGCAAAAAAAACAACTAGAAGCGCAATTTCTCCGCGCTCAGCGATTAGAGAGTATTGGTACTCTAGCAAGTGGTATTGCCCATGATCTCAATAATGTTCTTGCTCCTATTTTGATGACAGCACAACTTTTGGAAGAACAAGTACATGATGAGCGTTCTCAACAATTCCTACTAATGTTGGTCAGAAACGCTAAACGTGGAGCAGATTTAGTCAAGCAAGTACTGTCTTTCACTAGAGGAGTTGAAGGCGAACGTACCCTTCTGCAACTAAAGCATTTAATAGTCGAAATTAAACAAATTATTAAGGAAACTTTTCCTAAATCAATTGAAGTTTCCACTCAAATTCCGCATAATCTTTATACTGTATTTGGTGATGTCACTCAACTGCATCAAGTACTGATGAATCTTTGTGTCAATGCTCGTGATGCTATGCCTAATGGTGGAACTTTAAAAATATCTGCGGAAAATATTTTAATCGATGAAAATTATGCCAAAATGCATATTGATGCTAAAGTTGGTTTCTACGTTGCCATAGCTATTACTGATAGTGGGATTGGTATTAAACCGGAAATATTAGAGCGGATATTTGAGCCATTTTTTACTACCAAAGAACTCGGTAAAGGTACAGGTCTAGGTCTTTCTACAGTACTTGGTATTATTCAAAGCCACGGTGGTTTTATCAACGTATACACCGAACAGCGTAGAGGCAGCCAATTTAAGATATATTTGCCAGCACAAGAAGCAACCGAAACCATCGCAGAACAAGAACAAGAATTACCTTTAGGTAACGGAGAACTGATTTTAGTTGTGGATGACGAAGCCGCCATTCGAGATGTTACTAAAACATCCCTAGAAAGCCATAACTACAAAGCAATTACAGCCAGTGACGGCATTGAGGCAATAGCTTTATATGCAGAACACTGGGATAAAATATTTCTTGTGTTAACTGATATGGGAATGCCGTCTATGGATGGATTAACTACCATTCGTACCCTTCAAAAAATGAACGCAGATGTCAAAATTATTGCTGTCAGCGGATTAGCTTCGAGCGATAAAATTAACATAGCTTATGATATGGGTATTAAAGCCTTTCTTGCCAAACCTTACACAGCTAGCCAACTATTACAAACCATTAGCACAGTTAAAAGATGTTAAAAGATAAAAGTCATTAGTCATTAGTCATTAATTATTCTTTTCCCCTGCCCCTCCACTCCCTCATTCCCCATGACATTTGAAGTTTTAGCAGCTAACGAAGCTTTTTATCGAGCTTTTGAAAAAAAAGATATTGAGGCAATGAGTACAGTATGGTCACAAGGAACTGGGAGCTTCTGTATTCATCCTGGAGGTAATATATTGCGAGGTTGGAAGGAAATTCGTAACTCTTGGGCACAGATATTTAAAAACACTGCATACATTGAAATTAACACCGAAATAATCGCTACCGAAGTTAATGATAATATCGCCTATGTTGTGCTGATAGAAAATGTCTTTCAAGTCGTTGGTGGAAGAAGACTCGAAGCACAATCAATGGCTACAAATGTATTTCAGCATTTCGGAGGAAAATGGTATTTAGTACATCATCACGGTAGTCCAATTATGCGGTAGGGGCAGAGGGGCAGTGCTTCTCTACTTTGAGGCTGCGCCCTAAGCGTAGCTATGCCGCAGGCTTTACGGCTACGCTCAGTACAAGTCGGCTGCGCTACTTCGACTACGCGGCAGTTGAGTTTCGACTTCGCTCAACTGCCGCGTAGTCGAAACTCAGCACAAGTCAAGGCCAAGCTACGGCAGTCGAAACTCAGTAAAAGTGACAAATGAAAAATGACTAACAACTAATCAAATCTTGAAAGCGGCTATCTTGCCTAATTTTGTCAAAATCAGAGTCAGATTTTGCCATTTCTCGACATTCTTGAGGATTTAGCTTGATAGCTTGTTGTAAATTTTTGATCGCCAACTCTACATTCCCTAGAAATCCATAGCAGCAAGCCTTGTTGTACCAAGCACAGTCATCATTAGGTTTAATTAAGAGTGCTTGCTCATAGGATGCGATCGCATCGTTATATTTTACTAAAGATGTTAGCGCTAATCCCCGATTGTTCCAAGCTTCGTGTTTATCAGGTTTGATTATGAGTGCTTGGTCATAAGATGCGATGGCATCATCATATTTTCCTAAATTAAACAGAGCATTACCTCGGTTGTACCAGGCTTCATGTTTATCAGGTTTGATTATGAGTGCTTGATCGTAAGATGCGATGGCATCATCATATTTTCCTAATTTAAATAGGGCATTGCCTCGGTTTTTCCAAGCTTTATGTTTGTCAGGTTGAAGGTCAAGTGCTCGGTCGTAAGATACTATGGCATCATCATATTTTTCTAAATTAAATAGAGCATTGCCTCGATTATTCCAGGCTTCATGTTTATCAGGCTGAAGGTCAAGTGCTCGGTCGTAAGATGCGATCGCTTCTGGATATTTTGCCAAATTAAACAGGATATTGCCCCGATTGTACCAAGCTTCGTGTTTGTCGGCTTTGATTATGAGTGCTTGGTCGTAAGAGGCGATCGCTTCAATATAATTTCCCAAATCGCCCAAAGCATGACCCCGATTATACCAGGCTTCATCGTCTTCCGGTTTGATGGCGAGGGCTTGGTCGTAAGAAGCAACAGCATCTTCAAATCGACCCAAGTTCTTGAGCACATTACCCCGACTGTACCAGGTATAATAGTCTTCGCGTTTGATTAGAACTGCTTGATCGTAGGAAGTAACTGCCTCTGCAAATCGACCTAAGTTTTTGAGTGCATTACCGCGATTAATCCAAGCGTGGTGTAAATTGGGTTTGATAGCAATTGCTTGGTCATAGCATGCGAACGCCTCTTCATGTCGCCCCAAATTTCGCAGCGCAATACCTCGGTTGTTCCAAGCTTGGTGTAAATCGGGTTTGATGGCAATTGCTTTGTCATAAGATGCGATCGCCTCGGCACTTTGTCCTGTTTCATCTAGGGCATTACCCCGGTAATACCAGGCTAAATAGTCATCGGGTTTGAATTCTAATACTTTGTCATAAGATGCGATCGCCTCTGTCCACAGTCCTAAGTTACCCAGTGCAATACCCCGGTTCCCCCAAGCTTGGTAGTAGTCGGGTTGGATTTGTATCGCTTTATCCCAACAGATAATAGCTTGCTGATAGTAACTTGATTGCGCCACCTGTACACCAAAATTTAGTAGTATACGGTGTATTTCTTGGGGATGTTGATCTGCCAGTTGTAAAATCAGTTGGGTGAAAGGTAAGACGTATTCCCCAACTTCTACATGGCTACCCTTGGCTTCAATTTGCCCATCACGGGGTTCGAGGATGCGTTCAGTGTGAATTAAAAAGTTGGTAGCTGTGCTAACTTGCCAGCGATACCACAACCGCTGCCAACAATTTCCCCCCGCCAACATTCGTGCTGTTGCCTCCACACTGAAGCGGTAAAGTGGGATGTCAAATTGCTGCAACAAGTCCACCGCATCATAAATGTAGCGACTAACGGGATATCTTTCAACTGACTCTTGATAGCGCTTTTTCCAAGTTTTGCCAAGACTTTCGCGGTAATTTTTGGCATTCAAAGCTAAACCATCATTTCGCAGATGTTGGAGATTCTCTACCACATTTCTAAAGGTGGCATCGTTACGCCTTGCCAGTTCGGGATACTGTTCTGGCTGTGCGGAAATATTAGTTTTGGGAACGGTTACTGTTAGTACTTGAATAATTGCTCGATCTTCGGGTTCCGGCAATTCATAAATTTGGAATTTTTGCCATAACTTGAAGTATTTTTCCCATTGCAGTTTCTCCCAAGCGCTGGCTTCTCCAGGAAAATCTGGTTGTCGTTCATTGCGTGCTGTAGCAATCACGCGGATTTCCGCTTTGCCACAGAAGGACTCATACCTTGTTAAAGCATCCAGTAGGCGCTGTTGCAACGGGACTGTAAACCGTTCTACTTGACTTTTTTCGGCTTCTGGAGATATTTCTTGATGACTGCGGTGCATTTTCTGGTTGAGGTCATCTAAGAAAAATAGCAATTTGCGATCGCCACCTATCTGCGTTGGCATTCGTGCTGGAATATCTAACCATTCATTCGGCTTGAGGTAAAGCACTGTCCAGCCTGCTTGGTTAAGATGCTGGGCTAATTCAGCTGCCTCCCGCGTTTTCCCCAGTCCATTACGTCCCACAATTAATAACCAGCGGTATTCTTCTAGCTGTTGCTGGAGTTCTTGGCGGATACTGCGATTCACTACTCGATTTTGGTAAGCAATATTGCGGTCTGCCAAAGGGTCTTTGTCATTCCCGCCAAGAATTCGTTGCATCAAAACTGGACTTTGAGGTTTAATCACCTCAAAAGCAAAAGTTGGATGGGGAATGCGCCGCTGGCGATCGCGCCATGCCAGCCACCAAAAAAAGCTGACAATGGCAGGCAAAATAGCAGGCAACCCACCAGAGAGCAGGTTGTCAATAAATTCCTTGTTATCTCTATAAAATGTGGGAATTAACTGAAGAATGTTGAACACAAGGTTTACTCGGAGTTACTACGGCCTCCTAACTTGAGAGTGCTGAATACTGAGTACTGAGTCTTGAGTGCTGTTAGCGGTAGCAGGGCGTTTAGCCCGTGCTGAGTAGGGAGTGGGGGAGCAAGCCTTTCCCCTCTGACAGACGCGATTAATCGCGTCTCTACTCTTGACCCTTGTACAGACGCGATTAATCGCGTCTCTACTCTTGATTCCCCATCACTTAATCCCCAATCAACTCCACAGCATCTCGTCCATCCGAATCTTGTAAGTAAACCTTGACAATTTCTTCTTTAGCAGTAGGTAACTTCTTACCAATAAAATCTGGGTGAATTGGTAATTCACGATGTCCTCTATCTACTAATACAGCTAAACGAATTAACTCTGGTCTACCGTAGTCGTTGACTGCATTTAAAGCAGCGCGAATCGTTCGTCCTTTAAAAATTACATCATCTACGAGCACAACCGTTTTCCCCGTGAGGTCAAAAGGAATATCGCTTTTTGCGGGAGTTCGCAAACCAATTTTGTCGAGGTCGTCTCGATAAAATGTAATATCCAAAGCGCCGACTGATACACGTACACCTTCTAGTATCTCAATCTGACGCGCCAACAATTCGGCTAATAGCGCACCTCTGGTATAAACACCAAGAAGCACCAGTTGGGATAAATCACGCGTCCTTTCCACAATTTGAGAAGCAAGGCGAGTCAAAGTACGACGGATTTCTTCGGATGAGAGAATTTCAACTACTTTGGTAGACATAGTTATAGACACGGATACCCCTGAATGGACTGGGGACTGGGGACTGGGGACTGGGTATTGGGGACTGGGTATTGGGAAAACTCTTTCTTAACCCCTATTCCCTATATTTATCATTACCTGTTTAGCAGTATTAAAAATATAGCGATCGCTACCACTAACCACAGCAAAAAACTATATCGAGTCAGTTGCAAAGCATTATAAATAGAAGTTGGGGTAATGGGATAAATTGCATCTCCTAGCAGTGGTTTTTGCTTAGTCATCCCGCGATACCAATTTGTACCTCCCATCTGCACACCTAAAATAGCAGCATAGGCGCACTCACTCCAACCAGAATTAGGACTAGGATCGGTAACTGCATCCCGGCGACAAATTCGCCAAACATGCATAGGCTTACCTGATAAAAGTGCCAGAGTCATAACTGTTAATCGACAAGGTAGCCAAGTCAAATAATCTTCTAACCGTGCACTAAACCATCCCAAATAAGTATAAGGTGCTTCCCGGTAGCCAACCATTGAATCTAAAGTACTGCTAGCTTTATATGCTAAAGCCAAAGGAACTGGCCCAACACCTGGGACAAAGACACCAACAATTGCATAAAAAAGCGGAGCCATTACTCCATCAGTAGCATTTTCTGTAACTGTTTCTAAAACGGCTCGCAAAACTTCTGCTTCTGAGAGGTTTTGTGTATCTCGTCCAACATAATTACTTAAGATATTACGAGCCTCCTCCAGATGATTTGCTGATAAAGGTTCTAAAACAGTAATTGCTGCTGTTCGCAAACTTCTACCAGCAAAACAACTAGCTAAGAGAATGCTTTCTAAAGTGATTCCCAATAACGGATGCAACCATCTGGCACTTTGAATTATAAAATAGCCAAAAATGCCGCTCCCAATTATTAGGACAATACCTAGTACAACTCCAGCTATGCGTTGTGTTAGAGAATTCTGACACAATTGCCCAGATAATTTGCTCAAGCGAGAAATTCCCCATCCCATAAATTGCACTGGATGAGGCCAACCCCAAGGATCACCAATTAAGTAATCTAAAAATGCGGCAATGATTAAAATATAAATGTTGTTAGTCATGAGTCAAGAGTAGAGACACGATTAATCGCGTCTGTACAAGGGTCAAGTGTCAATATTTGGACTCTGGACTCTGGACTATTGACCAACGATTAAACAACAAAACTAGCTTCTTCCCCTAGAGAAGCTTGCCAACTGCGAGCATCGTAATAAAGGTCAGCCAGAGTAATACTGTATAAAGCTTCTTTAAGTTTTTGGTTGAGCCGCTGCCAAAGGGTAAATGTTACCCAATCTTCAGCTTGTGCTGGTGCTGGTGTGTGATGGGGTAAATGGGTAATAGTTTCACCGACTGCTTCTAAAATTTGACCTATAGATATTTGTGCAGGCTGTTGTGCCAATTGGTATCCACCAATGCTACCGCGAATTGATTTTACTAGCCCAGCACGACGCATTTCTATTAGCAGTTTTTCTAAGTAGGGAGCAGGGATATCTTGACGTTTGGCGATCGCTTTGACAGATACAGGGCCATATTCTGGCTGTAAACTCAAATCTAGCAATGCCTTCACACTATAGTGTCCCCTGGTAGTTAGTTTCATTTTGGTAAGCTTTGTTATTTAGTCAAGAGTCAATACTCAATGGACAAAAACTCTTTGACTTTTGACTCTAGACTCTTGACTAAGGATCAGTTTTGCTTATCATTCTGTATTCCAATTATCATGTTCAGCGAGTAGACTACCTTTTTAGGGTTAGTTTAAAAAACTTAAACAAATATAGTCTAGCAGTGATTCACAAACTATATATAGTTATCAGCATGCCAGAATTATATAAAATAGATTGTCTTAACAATATTAGTAATCAGACAACAATTCTGTCTATGAGTGTAATATACTTGGCTAGGCTGAGATAAAAACTAAAAGACTCTGTTCTTGTTAGCTTAACGTCAGCTAAAATAAAATCGATTCCAACACTTCAAACATTCGTTTTCATCCTAAGTTGATGCCTAAACAGAAAAAAATTGAACCCCTCGTCGGTGAAGAACTGCTCAAAAAAGTCAAAGAGCTAGAGAACGAGAGCAAAGAAGACAAAGCCAAGAAGTGCGGCTACTATACCGTTACCAAAAATGGTATAGAGCGCGTTAATATGATGAAGTTCTTAAATGCCCTAATTGATGCCGAAGGCATTCAGTTAGACAGTGCGCCCAATGCCAACGGGCGTGGTGGACGCAGTGCTAGCTATAGAATTAGTGTGCAATCAAATGGGAACTTACTAATAGGTTCAGCTTATACAAAACAGATGAATCTCAAACCAGGAGATGAGTTTCTCATTACTTTAGGGAAAAAACATATTCGTCTGAGGCAAGTAGATCCAGAAGATCAAGAAGGTATAGAAGCTATAGAAGCTACAGCTTAATAAATAGTTAAGAGTCTAAAGTCCAAAGTCAACAATCAAAGATTTTTTGACTCTTGACTTTTGAACGGCAGTTGCTCTAATTGGGGAGACCCTAAAACTGCACTGCCTCCTCTTGACTCTTGACTTTTTACTACATCTGTTGTGGGTAAAATCGGTAAATAGTAACGAAGCGCCTTACGCGTAACTGCTAAATTGCAAGTTAATGCAATTTGCTCTTTTTCTAGTAAACCTAAAATGCAATCAGGATTGTCTCGTGATACTACTGGTAATTGATGCAAACCTCTAAGAGCCATGCGGTCTAAAGCTTCAGACAAGAGTTCATCTTGCCAAGCATAAAGGATTTCAGTGGTACAAATATCTATGAGAGTCTGACGGGATAAATTATCCTGAATTTCTGTTGATGTTGAGTAAGTTTGCCACAGAGAAAGAGCACGGTTAATATCTTCCAGAGAAAGGATACCAACTAATTGATCGGCTTCATCAATTACTAAAGCACTCCGCGTGCGATCGCGTGTCATTTCCACAGCCGCATCTAACACCCCCAACGTTGCAGACAACTTTTTTGGACAAGAATGCATGGCATCTTCTACCAAAATTTGCTGCACAATTTCCGCCTGTTCATCTTTTAACTCAGAAAGACCAATTTGCTGTAAATTAGAGTTAGAATTAATATTAGGCTTAATCCGCTCCACTAGCCAAACACTCAAACCCACAGCTGCCATCAACGGTAAAACAATCCGGTAGTCACGAGTTAATTCAAACAGCATTAAAATTGCTGTTAATGGTGCTCTAACACTGGCAGCTAGTACTGCTGCCATTCCCACCATTGCATAAGCTGGGGGAGCCGCCATTTGCTCACCAATTACCGGAAAGACTAAAGCCAAAATTTTTGCGTAAGCCGATCCAAAAGAAGCACCCAGAAACATAGCTGGTGCAAACAAACCGCCAACAAAACCACTACCTGCACTAATAGCAGTCATTAACAGTTTTAGTACCAACAATTCAATCAACAATAAAAGCGAGAACTGTACATCTTGAAGCATTGCTTCCACAGTTTCATAACCGACACCCAAAATTTGCGGAAAAAGTAAAGCAACTGCACCCACGATGACGCCGCCAATAATTGGATGAATCGGCTGAGGAATTCGTCCCAAAAAGTCAAAACCCGGAACCTTCCCACCAAAGCAGGCTTTTGCCAAACGAATTGATTGTGTATAAGCTAGAGAAACTAGACTAGCCCCTAAACCCAAGCCAAGATAAAGGGGTAATTCCAAAGGACTACGAACTTGGTAAACAGGTAAAGCAAAAGCAGGTTGTGCTCCCAAACCAATTTGAGCAATTAATGCCGCCACCACAGCCGCTAGTAGCACTACACTCACAGCAGAAGTAGCGAAGGATGTAGCTCCCATTACGACCTCTAGTGCAAAGAATACTCCTGCAATGGGAGCATTAAATCCAGCAGCTAATCCAGCAGCAGCACCAGCACCCAAAAGCAGTCGCCGTCGTTCTTGAGATACTTGTAGTATTAGAGACAATAGCATCCCCAAATTGGCACCAATTTCTACACTCGGCCCCTCTGGCCCTAAAGAAGCACCGCTTCCTAAAGAAACAGATGCAGCCAGCATCTTCGTCACTGGTCGTAGTGGTCGCTTGATTTCTGTTCCTTGAGAGGCGGCGATGAGAGACGAAAGTCCAGGCCCAAAGTCTTGAGTGCGCCAGCGCATCAAGCCAACGATGAGTCCGCCAAGGGTAGGAACGCAGGCTAAAGTCCAAGCACCCCAACCACCAATCTGGCCCATCAAAGTTTCCAGCATCAGGTGATGAATCAGCTCGATTAAATAGTGAAAAGTAACTATACCCATACCAGTACCACCGCCAATTAGCATGGCTAAAAACAGTACTACGGTTTCTGGTGATGGTTGAAAACGGTTAATTAGCTGAGCTAAACGCGCAGAAGGTGTAGGAAAGGCAGGTTGTTCCGTTACCTTCCTCAGTTCAGTGGGAGGCAAGAGAGTCATCGAGAGGTGGGTAAATGTAAGAAAAAATTTAAGTTTTTATCTGTTACTTCTCATTGTGAGCCATTATTTAGCAACCAGACAAGTAGACTTTATTTGCTTGATTTACAAAGCTTTAGCAAAAAATGTCATTGTGCAAAATTTTTGTGGTGAGAACGGTTAAATGGGAGAGAATTAATAGTTAAGGGTTAGCGATCGCTTTCCTAGATGCAAGTGAGCTTCGACTCATTCTCTGTAAACAAAATACAATATTTGCGAGTTAAATGGATGCACGATAGACAAGCATTAAAGGGGAGTCATCCTTACCTAAATCTAGCTATACTCGTGTTGTGACTATTGAGCTATCCTTAATTAGGAATGCAAATTTACGTGTGATTTATGGCTCATATCAAACCATACTTAGCAATTTACTAAATATTGATTGGAATTCAATATAGCTATTGTTATAGAGCGAATAAATGGACTAGGCGGACAAGGTAAATGAATACACACACCTTTGATAATCATTATGTTACTTGCCCAATTTGCCAGAGAAATGCTACGCCCAAACCCGTCAAGACGTGCATTGGCTTGTTTACCTGTCCGTATTGCCAGGAACGTCTAGTAGTTTGTCAAAGCGGTCATTACGTCCGTGATCCATTTACCTGGAGACAGATGATGATTGCTTCGGCGCTACGTCGTCAAAGCCGACCCCTAGCTAGGATTATAAGAGATTTTGTCTTACTCAAGCGCCCTATGGTAGCTCTCGCTGTTGGAAGTGCGATTTTCTTTAGTATGATTGCTATTACCCAGGAAAGCACAAGCTACGATCGCCAAGTTTTTCCTATAGAGCAGATTAAAGAAGTAGAGGAAAAATCTCCATAAGTTTACACGCTGTTATAACTAAATCCTACACTACTGTCAGTATTATTATAACAAAACATACTTATATTTCACCGTGTTCTATTTGCCTCAAACAAATAGAACACGATTTGAGATAAATATGTATTGCTGTATTCTCTGAATAGAGTTTTTCTTTCGTACACATAGACCACAGTAGGGTGAGCATTATAATGCCCACCCTACGAGTTTAGCTATTTTTTAAAAGTCTCATGCAATTTGAAGGTCGGTACACAAGGGAATTTATAATTCACTATCTGGGAATACTTGGGGTGAAAACATGCTCCACAAGGACTCATAGTAAGGAACAAAATAAGCAGCCTGTTGTGGTTCTAGACGAGAGCGGATTTCAGTGCCAAGCAAGTGAATCAATTGCCGCACCAATTCCCAACGTACCTTCAATCGAGGGTATAGCATCACACACAGCGGAAATAGTTCTTGTTGTATGGCACTAATGTTGTTTTCCAAAACACAAACCCATAGATAGACTTGAAACATCTCAGTGTCACGGATACTTGAAATTTTAATATTAATGTCACTTAAACGACCTGTATGGCATTGATAGGCAGGATATAGCTCCATTACCCGTTCTACAATCTTGGTTGCAATTTCAGTGCATAACGGCAAGAGTTGCTGGACTGCTTTTAACGGTGGCGCGTTGTAAGCATGTTCTCCTGCTGCGTGATAAGCACGCTGAAGCGGCATGTAAAGATGATCATCAATCACTTTGAAGTAAGCACTCAGCAATGGTTGCTGCGCTGGTGGTGTCAAGTTGAGCAGCATTTGTCCGCTGTAGTGGAATTGCATACTAATAAATCCAATGACTCTAGGATCATCTGCTATGTATTTCTGCCGAATATGACCTAAATCCGATGCAATCCATGTAGAAAACTTAGGTAGGGGAATCTGTTGAGCATAAGCTGATAGCGCAGTTTGATAAATCTGGTGAGCATCTTTTGTTACTGCCCACGGATCAATGAATTGAGGATCAATTTGATGCCGAATTACTTCTTGAGATAGAAGTGCTTCCGTTTTTGCCCACGCTTGAAGACTTGTAGTTCGGAGTGTCTGGGTTAACGTTTTTGCAATCTCAGTTGCCATTTCACTTCGGTTAAGGGCTTCGGTCAGATCATCCTGTTCAGCTAGCTTTCGCAAATACTTCTTCGCCCACGCTTCTGAAAATTTTTGATTTCCCCCTACTTCAACAAGTTCTTCTGGTTTCTCTGAAAATGATGCACTATTTTGTAAATTTATTAACACCTGATTTTTCTATCCAATGAAATACTTCTTAATCTTTTCCAGCATAGAAAAATCAGTTATGCTACAAAAACCGCAAGATTACGGGGTTTATCATCTCTTTAAGCTAAAATACTTGAGCTTTTACAAACCCGCGAAAAAGCATCAAACTTTGTAAAGAAAGGCGATCGCTACCAAAACATCTAATATTCGGATAAGTTTAACTGGGAAAAGGTTAAAGCGCAAAGTCTGAGCGGAGGCTTCCTCCGATGGTCTGTTCACTGCCGAGAGGCGCAAAGCCTTGCGCCTCTCCCTTGTGTCCTCTGGACACAAGGCAACCGTTCTTTTAGAACGGTTGGGCAGTAAGACCCGCATAGCGATGGCTCCGCCAACGCCAAGGCGAACAGAACTTTGTAAGAGAGGGTAAGGGGTAAATTCCAGAATTTACCCCTTAACCGCAAGGTATTGCCAAAACAATGCTCAAATTTAGGCAACTTGACTTTCTACAGTCGATTAGTATCTTTTGTAACTAGTTTCCAACCTTCAGCTTGGTCAATTAGCTTCATTGACTCTAGTTGGAGATTGTTTGCAGTAGATGCATTTAGCAGGAAGTAGGGTTGTCCGCTGTAGTGCCAATAATATTTCAGTTCACCTGGAGAGGCAGGGATGATGGTGCGATCGCTATAAAAATCCAATGAGGGACGATGATAGGGAAAAGATGTGTAAATCTTCTTCACAGCCGGATTTGCCTGCACTATCATAGCGGCGACTGGTTTAACTGGATAGGCTTTGCTTAATTCCCAAACCCAGTAGTTGGATTTCATCAACAGCAGTAGCGAAAGATAACTTCCCCAAAACAAAATCTTCAGAAATTGTCCATCACCTCGCTCTGCCAAAATAGCTGCTAAGGTCATAGTTAAAGCTATTGCTGCAAAAATCAACTGTAAGTCGGTTTTTGGTGCTGTACCCCAACTGAAATACATGCTACCAGCAGAAGCAGCCACAGCAAGTATTGCTAAACCGGCTACCCAAGTTCGAGGGTACGATGACAGTAAAGGTGAATTTTCCGTCTCTGTTAATTGGATACCAAAAGCTAAAGCTAAGCTAGGGTAAATCGGGAATATGTACCAGGCAAATTTGGCACTCATAAAGGAAATTGCCAGCAGATAAACACCACTCCACACTAGTACGAGTTTTGCCCAGCTCAGGTTGCGATTTTCCCAGGTTAAACGTACAGTTTGCGGTAAAAACACTAGCCAGGGCCATGTCCATTTCAGAAGTTCGATGACATAGTACCAGGGTGGTTGAGGGTTCTTCTCGATAACTGTGCCGATTCTATTTAGAGATTGATTTACAATGCCGTCTTCGACAAAAGTGTAACCATAATGGATCAGTTGGGCGCTATACCAAGAAGCCACAGGCAGAATGCCGATGAAGATTGCTAGCCAAAAATAGTAACTGGTAAGTAGTCGTGGTGTGTCCCAAAACAAAAATACGATCGCAATTGCGCCTAGCAATCCGCCTAACAGTCCTTGAGTCAAGCAAATCAACCCAAAACTGACACCAACACCAAGACAATAACGTAAATCCCGGCGCGATCGTAATACACACAACATCATCAACATCAAAAAACTTACCACCGCCCCATCTAACATTGCCAAACGCCCATGACGCACGACGGGTAGCATTGTTAGGTAAATCAAGGCGCTATAAATAGCCGCCCAGCGTTGGCGAAATATCTCTCGACCAATACAATACAGTAAAGGTACTGATATAGCTGTTAAAATTGCTCCAGGTAAGCGTGTTGTTCCTTCATTCATGCCTCCTAGAGAATAAGCCCAAGCAATTAGCAAATGCATCAGGGGCGGCTTGTTATGATATGGTTCGCCTCCTAGGGTTGGGTAAAGCCAACGCATTGAGCCTTCTGGAGCACGCCAAATTTCACGAGCAACCTGTGCCACAGTGCCTTCATCCCAATCTCGCAGCGGTAATCCTCCAAGATTGATGCTAAATAGCAACACTGCCGCTAAAAGCAGTACTACCAGCCATACCCAATCAATCCATTTATCAACCGTGCGATGTTGTCTCTCTAGATGACCCCAAACAAAGCTTCCTTCTTGCATATTCTATGATAATCATTTTGCTTGCTGGTTTAATTACAAGAGACTAGAACGAATCTCCTATGTTGCTACCCAATAACAACTTGTGTTCTGAACAATTGCTAGTTTCCAAGGTTAACTCAGTTTTGTCTAATTGGTGCTAAATTCTTGAGAAATTTATCTTAGTTATTTTTTTATTTATTTAACAAGCTTTTTGGCAGCTATCTGATAAAAACAATACAAATAAACCAATATTTTGTCACCTGTCAATTAGTTCGTAACTTAACCTACATTTTATTCTAAATACAATGCCCGTTCTAATTAGGCAATAACCTCTGTATAAACTTTGCATTGTTCTGTGGAGACGTGGAGACGTTGCATTGCAACGTCTCCATATCAAATTTTTACTGTATTAATTATTCCGAAAGTCGGATGATGTATCGCATACAAAGAACATAAAAACATTTTTTTGATAACAGCTCCAGTATTTTCTATTACAGTTTCATTGAACGTTTTGCTACAGCTATTAAAGAACAATACAAATACCGACGGTAGCGCAAAAGTTAAATAAATCACGACAATTAAAATTTAAATAGCCAAAATTAACTAAAATCTAATAATTGTTAAATAAATAGCAGAATTAGGAAGTTTATCAGATATTTACTAAATTAGTAGCCAATTAGGCATTAAAAAATAAAAATTACTTGCAAATCCCACTTTTTGTCCTGACGAATAATGTCAATTTGCCTGATGAATTCTCGAAAGTAAAATCGTCGTTCTGCTTCCGACAGGTCTAACCAAAATTGTGGGATAGAAACAGCTTGAGCAACAGAACGCAAGTTTACAGGTGGGAGAGTTGCCAGCTTCGCTTGCATTGCAGAAATTTCTGTGCGGAGTTTGTAAGCCCTTAACTTTGCTGTTTCGGTATCTAAAATTCCAGTTTCGATTAGAGTGGGTAACTGAGCAAGGATTTCTTGCTGACGGGCGATCGCTTCACTTAAACTATTCTTGACTGCATCCAGTTGGGGAAAATTCATTCCTGCCACTGCTAACGGTAAGTCACGGCAAACCGTTTCAATTGTGTGTTCTAAAACTTCCTGGTAAGGAATGGCACAACACTTAGGATGTTTCGGACAGCTAATTGAACGTAAATAAAGATACTCTTTGTCTTGGTTTCGTTGAGTGACGCTGGTAACTACCAAATGTGACTGACATTCATCACAGACAACCAACCCAGCTAGAGAACGTGGCGCACTAGCAGTGCGAGATGGTAAACGGCTGTTACGGCGCAAAAGTCGGTCAATTTGGGCAGCTTCTTCCTTAGAAATTATTGGTACATGGGTATTGGAGAGAATTTCACCATTATGATAAGCTGTGTCGCCCCGATAGACTGGATTCGTCAGCCAACGTCGCCCAGTGGTTACAGAAATTTTCTTGCCATATTTTTTCGCTAGATAACGGACTGAACCCCGCAGAGAACCATATAGTAAAAAATGTTCAAAAAAATCTTTAACCACTGGCGAAGTACTGCGGTCAATAGTATACTTTCCTTTACCTCTGCGGTAGCCGTAGGGAACTTTACCAGGTGGGGGTGCAGCATCAAGACGACTGCGGGCGTGTCCTTGGCGGATACGGCGACTGCGTTGCTGACGTTGAACTTCGTGTAGTAAATTCAGTAATTCGCTACGGATATCCGAGTTTTCAGATGTGTATGGTTGTTCTGTGGCAATTATTATGACTCCCATCGCTTCGAGTTCATTTAAGCGATCGCTCACTTCATCTACAGTATCCCCCAATTCCTCCAAGCGACGGATCAGGAGATAATCTACTGGTTCAGTTTGGCAGTCCGTGAATAATTGTTGTAATTGCGATCTATTGCCCAAATCTTGATAAACAAAATCCACTTCCCATCCCCAATTAGCTTCATCGGGAGAAGATTCTAGTAAAGGGTCTGTGTAAGTGTAGGCAATGATTTTCATTTGTCAAGAGACGCGATTAATCGCTCAAGAGTAAAGACACGATTAATCGCTCAAGAGTAGAGACGCGATTCATCGCTCAAGAGTAGAGACGCGATTCATCGCGTCTGTACAAGGGTCAAGAGTCAATTGTAGTTTTTCTTCCTCTGCTCTTCTGCCCCCTGCTCCGGTTGTTGAGCGGCTTGTGCCGAGCGAAGTCGAGGTAAGTCGAAACACTCCCCCACTCCCCCTCACTGCTGACTCAGCTCGATAATATTCCCATCAGGATCTTGAGTGAAGAGGGCGGCGCGACCGGAGGCGCTGGCTTGGATGCGATAATTATGATTGAGTAACTCTAATTTGGCGGTGTCTAAATCAGCAACAGAGAAAGCGATGTGGGGGTTGCGTCCCCATTTTTCATTTGGGTTTTTGGTGGGTACGGTAGTTGCGACAATCAAGTGAATTTGATAGTTGTCAACTTGATACCATGCACCAGAGTATTTTAAGGAGCGATCTATTTTGGATAATCCCAATACTTTGCCATAAAAGTGTTCGGAGCGTTTTAAGTCAGTAACGAGAATGGCTGTATGAAGGCTCTGGGTAATCTGCATTGTCAGTAAGATGCGATCAAATTTATTTAGATTTTGACCTATTTGAACCACTAAGGAGAGAGTTTTGACTTTTTTAAATGTTAACGTCTGAAAATGAAGTCTATTTTGGCTTTGCCAACTAAGAATGAGTAAAAATTATGGATGCTCAATTAAATTTTACAGAAATTAATGTCTCACGCGAAATTCTGCAAGATTACGAGCCGGCAATACACGCATTGGATAATTTGGCAAGGCATAATGGCAACCTAGAACGCTCTTTTCAGGATTTATGGACAGAAAAAAATGGGCAACCGCTTATGCAATCAGGTAAATCTCTCTGGCAAGTAACGCTAAAGGTACTGCGTCAGGAACTCTGCGGCGATGATGGCTTTCGCGGTCAACTTCAAGACTATACGAGAAATCCAGGAAGTGCGCCCTTGCTAACAGGGTTGATTGTCTCCCTTGTGGGTTTAGCGACGGCGAACGGTTTGCCGATTGATCCGGCGATCGCTACTGTTATTGTTTTGTATATCCTTAAAATCGGATTGAATATCTTTTGTGAATATACCGAACCATCTACCGATAATTCGGGAATACCAGTAGCAAAATAAATCATCGATAGGTTGGTAAAATTTAAGTAAAGTATTAAATATTATTTTTAACTAGTTGTCTGTTGCAAAAGTTTTGAGAGGTTCGTAGTAAGCACTTTAGTTGGCGATGGCTGGATCCTCAACTTCTTTAAGAAGTCGGGGATCTAATAGCCCAGGAACAACCTAGTCAATTGTCAACAATTAATAACAAATATAAAACACTGATTGGATTATATTAATCTATTGAATTTATATCATCAAATAGACCTTTGAAATTGCTTATAGTACTTTTTAATTAAACATACTGATTTGATCATACTTAAAATGGCACACCTAATAATCAATATTAACTTCAGTAATCAAACTGAGTATTAGCAAATTATCTAAATTCTGCCCAAACAGGCTTGTATATTGATCAAATATTTGAAAGAATCATCAAAAGCGCTAAATTTTTAATTGTCAGTCCTGACTCCTGAATCCTGAGTTTTTAGCGGAGTAATGGCGTCATGGGGCAACAGGTTGAATTTTTCTTCTTTTATATATACCCTCTGTTCATTATTTTCCAGCAAAGTCTAAAGCTTATTCTCACATCACAATGAAATACCAAGTACTAGATCGGATTTTTAATAAACCTTCCTTTCCACGTAAATTTGAACGCTTGGAACTGGATGATAATTTCTGCATCGTAGATACATCCGAGCAAGTACAACGGTTTGCTGATCGCCCCAAAGAAGTGATGCTAGGAAAAGATGTTCGACTAAGTTTTCCTGAGTTTATTGGACTTGAAGATATTCTAAAATCTATTCTACAAGGAAAACAGGAACTATTTGAATTACAAGGTATTGGACGATGTAATGATGAATTCAATGTATATATGGATATATATATCATCGGCGAACAGGATGCAAAGGAATTTGATAATAGATTAATCATCCTAATTGAGGATGTTACTGACAGAATGGCTTTACAACAAAAGTTAGCACAACGAGCCAATGAAGCACGTATGCTATCAAGTGCTTTAATGTCATATAAAAATTATATGGATAAAGTTATCCTTTCAATGGCAGATGCTTTATTGGTAACAAATAGTTTAGGAAAAATAAAAAAAGTAAATCATGCGGCCCAAAAGTTATTTGGTTTTCATGAAGAAGAATTAATTAATCAACCAATATCGCTGATAATTGATGATGAGCAAGGATTAATAAAAGTAATTCAACAATATGCTTCTTTTAAAAAATACTCTCAAAATTTAGAGCTAGTTTGTAGAACAAAAGCTAAAGAAAAATTATTAGTTGCTTTTTCCTGTTCAGTGATTCAAAAAAAAATAGAAGGCTTAGAAGATATTGTTTACATTGGTCGAGATATTACTACTCGTTTAAATCGTGAACAGCGTACTTATGCTCAGTACAGCATAACTCGTATATTATCAGAATCCCAAAGCATAAAACAGGCTATTACGCAAATTATACAATCAATTTGTCAAAGTTTAGGATGGGATTTAGGTGAACTTTGGACACCGAATCAATACATCAGTAAATCAGTTCCAGAGCACAGTATTAATGCAATACTCAGGTGTGTAGAAATCTGGTCAAGTCGAATAATTTCTGTTCGAGAGTTCAAAGCAATTACCTGGCAAACTACCTATACTCCTGGTATTGGTTTGCCTGGTCGGATTTGGACACGGCGTTCTCCCCTTTGGATTAGCGATATCACAGAAGATGGTGACTTACAGCGATCGCAATCCGCCGCCGAAGCTGGATTGCACGCAGCATTTGGCTTCCCCATCCTAGATGATCATGAAATCTTAGGGGTGATGGTTTTCTTTAGTCGAGAGATACAACGAAAAGATACAGACTTATTACAAATGATGGGTTCTATTGGTAGCCAAATTGCCCAGTTTATCAAGCGCAAACAAGCAGAAGATGCCCTTGTAGAAAGTGAAGAAAGATATCGAGATTTATTTGAAAATGCCAATGACTTAATTCAATGTGTTAATGCATCTGGTCATTTTTTATATGTCAATCGTGCATGGCGAGAAACTTTGGGATATAGCGAAGCTGAAATTAGTCAAATGAATCTCTTTGATATCATACATCCCCATTTTCAACAGCGTTGTCGTCAAAAATTTTATCGTTTGCTTGCAGGTGAAAAACTGGAACAAGTTCAAACTGCATTCCTTACCAAAGATGGCCAAACAATTTTTCTAGAAGGTAACATGAACTGTAAATTTATAGAAGGTCATCCAGTTGTTACTCGTGGCATTTTTCGCAACATTACCCAGCGACTAGCAGCAAAGGAAGTACTACATTATCAACAACAACAAACTGAACGCTTGTTGTTGAATATTTTGCCACCGCAAATCGACCATCGCTTGAAAGAACAACCAGGTAGTATTGCTGAAGATTTTGCTGATGTCACAGTTTTGTTTGCAGATATCATTGGCTTGACTGATATTGCTGCTTCTATGAGTGCGATTCAACTGGTAAACTTACTCAATTCAATTTTCTCAGCCTTTGATCGCCTTACTGAACAGTATGGTTTAGAGAAAATCAAGACTATTGAGGATGGTTATATGGTAGTAAGTGAGCATACCCAAGCGATCGCCCAAATAGCGCTACACATGCAACAAGCGATCGCTCTATTCAATGCCGAGAATCACCAAAGCTTCAGCATCCGCATTGGTATCCATCGCGGTATCGTCGCAGATAGAGTAATTAAACCAGTAAATAATACTAATAGTACACGTGAAAACCTTATGGAAATTGCTAAATACGTAGAATCTCAAGGAATTGCCAACAAAATTCAGGTAACAGAAAGTACTTATAGACGCTTGCGTGACGGATTTTTCTTTGAAAAGCAAGGCGAAATTGAAGTTAAAGGTAAAGGAAAAATCACAACTTATCTGTTGGTTGAACAGAAGTGAATAGGGCAGGGGAACAGAGGGGCAGAGGGGACAATAAGAAAACTATTGACTTTTAACCCTTGACTCTTGTAAAGACGCGATTAATCGCGTCTCTTGACTCAGCACTTAGCTCTATAAACTTTTGCCAAAGGCATACCCGACAAAAATAGTCGGGTATGTTTGACTAGTATTTTGGCTCATGTTACTATCAGGCGACAGCCGACGGACAAACAGGGAAAGCTAGTTTATGACTCAAGCAGTAACGACCCAAAACCAAACGACCACTGCTACCTTTCAAGCCTTGAAGTGTAAGGAATGTGGCGCGGAATATGAACTCAAAGCCAGCAATGTTTGTGAGTTATGCTTTGGGCCGTTAGAAGTTAAGTATGACTACAATGCTCTACGTCTGACCGTCACTCGTGAAACAATCCAAGCCGGGCCGAATTCTATTTGGCGCTATCGTCCCTTTTTGCCTGTTGCAACTGATAATGTTATAGATGTGGGAACAGGTATGACTCCCTTGGTTCGTTCCCACCGCCTCGCCCGTCGCCTGGGTTTAAACAAGCTTTATATAAAAAATGATGCCGTCAACATGCCCACCCTCAGCTTTAAGGATCGAGTGGTGTCAGTCGCCCTCACCCGTGCGCGAGAGTTGGGTTTTTCCACGGTTTCTTGTGCTAGCACAGGTAACTTGGCAAATTCTACAGCTGCCATTGCCGCTCACGCCGGTTTAGACTGCTGTGTTTTTATCCCCGCAGATTTGGAAGCTGGTAAAGTTTTAGGTAGCTTGATATATAGTCCTACTCTCATGTCTGTGAAGGGCAACTATGATCAAGTAAATCGCCTCTGTTCCGAAGTTGCCAATACATACGGATGGGGTTTTGTCAATATTAATCTGCGTCCTTACTACTCTGAAGGTTCTAAGACACTGGGCTTTGAAGTTGCAGAACAACTGGGTTGGCAGCTACCTGACCATATTGTTGCTCCTTTAGCTTCCGGTTCGCTCTTTACCAAAATTTACAAGGGTTTCCAAGAGTTTGTCGAAGTTGGTTTGGTAGAAGGTAAAAATGTCCGTTTCAGCGGTGCTCAAGCCGAAGGCTGTTCCCCCATCGCCCAAGCATTTAAAGAAAATAGCGACTTTATCAAACCAGTAAAACCGAATACAATTGCTAAGTCGATCGCGATCGGTAATCCAGCAGATGGTATTTATGCTGTAGAGATAGCGAAGAAAACTAACGGTAATATTGAATCAGTCAATGATGCAGAAATTATTGAAGGCATCAAGCTGCTGGCAGAAACCGAAGGCATCTTTACAGAAACGGCTGGTGGTACAACTGTTGCTGTGCTGAAAAAATTGGTAGAAGCTGGCAAGATTGATCCAGATGAAACTACCGTGGTTTACATCACTGGCAATGGTTTGAAAACCCAAGAAGCAGTCCAAGGCTATATTGGCGAACCTTTGACAATTGACGCCAAACTCGATAGTTTTGAACGTGCCCTAGAGCGATCGCGTACACTAGATCGCTTGGAATGGCAACAAGTCCTTGTTTAGTCTTTTGTCACTTGTCCCCGTTCGCGCAGCGTCTCCTTTAGGAGAAGTTCTGATGCCTGTCTTGAAAAGTTTCCTACGGCGGGAAACCCCGAAGTTCTGATCGCCGGACGCCGGCGCTCAGACTTCTCTCCGCCTACAGAACTTTTCGCTGCGGCGGGCTGCGCCAACGGATAGCGCAGCGTAAAGCCTGCGGCATGGCTACGCTTAGAGCGAATCTTCGCCCAAGGGGCGACGCTAAGAGCGAACGAGCGTCGGAAGCCTCCGCTCAGACTTCTCTCTTTGTCAAAACCAAGGACAGAAGACAAGTTTCTACTCATCACTCTTAAATTTCCACTTCTATGGCTATAACAGTTTTAGTTCCTACTGCACTTCAAAATTTTACTAATAATCAAGCTACCCTAGAATGTAGTGGTAGCAACATTGCTGAATTGTTGGACTCATTAGAACAAAGCTTTCCTGGAATTAAATCGCGGTTGTGCGATGAAGCCGGAAAGCCCCGCCGATTTCTAAATTTGTACCTTAATAGCGAAGATATCCGCTTTTTGGAAGGGACAGATACACCTCTAAAAGATGGCGATGAAGTAAGTATTGTCCCTGCTGTTGCAGGTGGTTAATACAAAGAAAATTTAATTTAGAAAATAAAATTTATTAGCTTGCCGTTAGGGGAACGACAATTACTTGCCGTGCCCCTATCTTGTTATTATGGGGACAAAAATAGAGATTATGAGTAGCCTCTCAGAACAGTTTGCAAGTGATAATTCTTCTGGTATTTGTCCTGAAGCATTGGAATACATGATTATAGCTAATCAAGGCAGTGTTCTGGCCTATGGCAATGATGAATGGACTCAAAAAACAACAGATTATTTTCGAGAACTATTTGAAATTGATTGCGAAGTATTTTTTGCCTTTAACGGTACAGCAGCAAATTCTTTATCTTTAGCGGCACTCTGTCAGTCTTATCACAGCGTTATTTGTCATGAAACAGCGCACATAGAAACAGATGAATGTGGCGCACCCGAATTTGCTTCTAATGGTTCTAAACTCCTACTTGCTCAGGGTAAAAATGGCAAGTTAACATCACAAAATATAGAGGCAATTGTAACTAAACGTACTGATATTCATTATCCAAAACCTAAAGTTATTAGTATTACTCAATCAACTGAATTAGGAACTTTATATTCTATTGAAGAACTTGTTGGTATTAAAGAAGTTGCAAAAAAGCATAACTTAAAAATTCACATGGATGGTGCTCGTTTTGCAAATGCAGTTGCAGCTATGAATAAAAGTCCTGCTGAAATTACTTGGAAAACTGGGATTGATGTATTGTGTTTCTGCGGGACAAAGAATGGAATGGCATTAGGTGAAGCTATTATTTTCTTTAACAAAGCCTTAGCAGAAGATTTTGATTATCGGTGTAAACAAGCAGGTCAATTAGCCTCAAAAATGCGGTTTATCTCCGCTCCGTGGTTGGGTTTGTTGGAAACTGGCGCGTGGTTAAAAAATGCTAGACATGCCAATCAATGCGCTGAATATCTAGAAAATCAACTATTAAATATAGAAGGCATTGAAATCATGTTTCCTAGAGAAGCAAATGCGGTATTTGTTAAGTTACCTGAGCCTGTAATTCACAGTTTAAAAGCAAAGAATTGGCAATTTTATACTTTTATTGGTGTGGGAGGAGTGCGTTTTATGTGTTCTTGGAACACAACTCAATCTAGAATTGATGAATTGATTGGTGATATTAAGAACGCAATTATTGACAGCGATACAATAAAATTTGATGATTTTTGAGAACAGCAATGGTTCAAGTAACGGAATATCTTCACAACGTTGAAGAACAACGGGTAGTCTTGCCTAACGTTACCTGGCGGCAGTACGAAAACTTATTAGCAACTCTTGGGGATTATCCTGGATTACGGCTCATCTACCTTGAGGGAACTTTAGAAATCTTTATGCCCTCTGCTGAACATAAAATGCTCAAAAAGCTCATTGCGAGGCTCGTAGAACGTTATGCAGAGGAGATTGATATTTCTTTACATGGCTATGGCTCAACCACTTTTCGACGTGAAGCTAAGGCGCGAGGACTAGAACCTGACGAATGTTATTGTGTGGATACTCTCAAAGAACTACCAGATTTTGCTATTGAAGTTAATTTGACGAGTAAAGGAGTGGATAAATGAGCTGTCTACAAAGGGCTTGGTATTCCAGAAGTTTTGATTTGGCAGAATAACCAGCTAACCCTTTATGATCTGCGTGAAGCTAACTATCGGGAAGTTGTTCGTAGCCAGTTCTTTCCATAGCACAATACATTAGACCACAAGAAAAACCACAAGCAATCAAAGAATTTCTTCGCGCTATTCACTCAGAGAAAAACTAATGTCTTTCTCGAAGCTTCAAAGGTGTCGGATTTCTTTTGGTGAATTTTCCCAATCGTTATTGCATCCGTCGGCATATCTAATCGGAGCGGAAATAAGTTCCTGCGGCTCTACGTTGTCCAACGAAGCAAGCTGAACCGCTACATAATAACCGCCAATCTCCTCAACGTATCCACGTGCGAATGACCGCACGCCGCAGTGGCGACAAAATAGGTGATGCCCAATCTTCGGGCCAAACTGGTAGTCATTCAACTCGCTTTCTCCCGCAAGTAACCGAAACTCGTCCGGCTTGATAATTGCGTTCCAGTTCCGGGTTTTGGTGCAAATGGAACAATTACACTTGTTAGTTCCAGTACTTAAATCGATGTCGGTCTCAAAGCTAACCGCACTGCAGTGGCAGCTGCCTGTGTATGTTTTCTTCATTTAAAACCTCCAATTTTATAACCACCACGATTGGAACAGTGGTGCCTAATTAGTTATTAGACGGAAATTCTCTAAATATGCGCTTTAGCAAGTGAGGCTGAATCAGGCTTGCAGGCATTGGCTTTCATAATAGATAATATTCAATATTCAATATTCAGACATTGTACAGAAATTCTTCGTATATTTTTCCTGTATTAAGTAAATATACGGTTTTTTTTAATGAGGATTTATGGCGAGCAAATGATAAATATAATTCGCTAGCATTCGCCATACTCTAGTATGTCAAAATGAAAATACCCGATACTCAAGGTGAGCGATCGCGCTTAAAGCTAGACAAAGGATTAACCTGAGCAATGGCAGAAGCAAAAAATCATAATGAAGCTGGTGAAGTGGCTCCCAGCACTGTTGACAAGCAGGCTCCCAGTGTTGCTGAAGAACACGCTCCTAGTACAGACTCACCCGAAGCGACAGACCTTCCTACTGCCAACGCGCCAGACCCGGAAGCCGCGAACCCAGAAACTAACCCCAATGCTGCAAAACCCGCTGCACCCCCCAAACGAGAAAAACCCGCAGCCGCAGCTAAAGATGCAGCAGGCGAAAAACCCGCCGCGAAAGCTGCAAAAAAAGAAAAAGCCCCAACTGTTGAAGATAAGCCTTTTGTGGAGTTTATCCAGCAAGACTACTTGCCAGCTTTACAAAAAGCGATCGCTCAGCAAGGTGTGCAAGACTTAGAAGTATCTTTTGCTAAGCAAAAAGTACCGATCACTGGTTTTGAATCAGCTGAAGAATACTGGCAAATTATCGGCAGTTGGGAAAAGGGTCTGCGTCAGTTTAACCTGTATTTCCCCGACGAAGATATTCAGGGCAAAAAGGGATTTTCCTGTAATGAAGGCAAAAAACCTAGCACTCTTGAGTCGTTCTTAATCGATGAGCGAAAAATTACACTTGACCTGCTGGTATTTGGTTTAGTACAGCGCTTGAACGGTCAAAAGTGGCTAGGTAGAAATTAGTCAATAGCTATTAAAGTTCGTGGAAGTGGTAGGTGACGGCTCCAGTGATGGGGTCGTTGTCTATTTTTACATAGCCTGATTTCAGCATCTCCTTAAGAGCACTCTCCACTTCTGCAAAACTTACCCCCGTTGCCTTTACACCTTGAGTAACAGTGAGAAAACCACCCTTGCTTTCTGCTGCTTCGAGCAATTTAATCATGAGTTGGCTATCGGTTAGATGGTGGACTTGAGAAGCAACAGCAGATTGATTTAGAGGTGTACCCAAAGGAGATAAACCTGCTTTTAGCCTGAGTTTTAGTTCATACTCGTCTACCATACTAGGTACAAGGAATATATCCACCAACTGCCCTATGTATAAAAAACCAAAAGTACATAGCCACAGCAAACCCGTAAATACCTTGCCATTATATAAACGGTGCAGCCCTCCTACCCCGAAAAAACCAACTGCACAGAAAATATAAGTGATCAGAAGTCGGTCTTTACGCTGATTGTTTTCAAGATTCATCTTGTTTTCAACCCCTTGGATTCGCTCTTGTAATCTAAAGATGGTTTTCCCCTACTGTTTTGTTTCATCTCAGCATGGCCAGCTAGAGTAATTAAAAGTTTTCAGAAATCATGCTAATCATAGAATAGTTATTAATTCCAAGACGCTCAACTTATGATATGATGTCGCACTTTATTTATTGTAGTAACAACGCCAAAAAATTACTGAGTTAGTAGTGTTTCAAGAGTGTGACGGGCTTATGCTACTCCACTTGACCTATGCGAAGATGACTACTAATTACCGATTCTCGATTCCGTAAAAATTGAAGGATGTTGCAACTCTTAACGTTTAATTTAGAGTTTCTAACCTTCACCTTGGTAGACTAATTTTTATACAAATGAATTATTGTCAACTGTTGCGCCTTGCCAGAACATTACCTTTGGCTTTCGGGTTCGGCAGTCCGGTCTTCTCCCAAAGGGAGAGGCTAGCGCCAAGGGGGTTTCCCCCATAAGAAACTGCCGTTCGCCCTACAGCCCGAAGCGGGCATCCGGCGGCGGGCGTGCCGGAGGCATCACCCGAAGGGTGAACTCAAGATAATAAAGACAAAAGAGCAATCAAGACATGGTAGATTCCCTTAAAAAACCAGGCTTTGAAGAAATGCGGCCAGGGATTAAAGTCCCAGCAAAAGAAACCCTGTTAACACCTCGGTTTTATACTACCGATTTTGATGAAATGGCGCGGATGGACATCTCCGTCAATGAAGACGAGTTAAGAGCCATTTTGGAAGAGTTTCGCGCTGATTACAACCGCCATCACTTTGTTCGGGATGCAGAGTTTGAACAATCTTGGGATCACATTGATGGGGAAACTCGCCAATTATTCGTTGAATTTCTAGAACGTTCTTGTACTGCTGAGTTTTCCGGCTTTTTGCTGTACAAAGAACTCGGTCGTCGCCTGAAGGACAAAAGCCCCGTCTTAGCAGAGTGCTTTAACTTAATGTCACGAGATGAAGCTCGTCATGCTGGCTTTTTGAACAAAGCCATGTCGGACTTTAACCTGTCTCTAGATTTAGGGTTTTTGACTAAGAGCCGCGATTATACATTCTTTAAGCCGAAATTTATCTTTTACGCTACTTATCTTTCTGAAAAGATTGGTTATTGGCGGTATATCACCATTTATCGGCATTTAGAAGCACATCCTGAAGACCGAATTTATCCAATCTTTCGGTTCTTTGAAAACTGGTGTCAGGATGAAAACCGTCACGGCGATTTCTTCGATGCCATCATGAAGTCTCAGCCACAGATGTTAAATGATTGGAAAGCACGGCTGTGGAGTCGGTTTTTCCTCTTGTCGGTGTTCGTAACAATGTATCTCAATGACATCCAACGCAAGGACTTTTATGCCTCAATTGGATTGGATGCACGAGAATACGACATCTACGTAATTAAAAAGACCAACGAAACCGCAGGTAGAGTTTTTCCAGTCATGCTGGACGTAGAGAATCCTGAATTTTATCAACGGTTGGATCTTTGTATAAAGAATAACGAAAAGCTGAGCGCGATCGCTAATTCCAATACTCCCAAATTCCTGCAATTTTTCCAGAAATTACCGCTTTACATTTCTAGTGGCTGGCAATTCTTGCGGCTTTATCTGATGAAACCGATTGATGCTGTTCCTGCTCAGGGAGCAGCTCGCTAAGTAACAAAATATTGTGAAAGCTTTAATGGTTTTGTTTAAGGCAGAACCATTTTTTTTATTATCTAGAAGGCACTGTCCAATTTAATTTGATGGACATTCCAGCCTCATATTATTTACGGGCAAGACAGCTAGAGTCACAACAATTATTTAAAAAATGTGATGTATCATCTAGCCTTTACCATATTTCCGTATTTAGAGATAAATCGTTAATATAACTTTTTATAACAGTTTTTCGATTCAATTCCCCAGATAGTTTGTTGTTATGTTAACCTAGGTGATGAAATGAGAATTAATTCGGCGATAGCGTTTGTGTTTAGTATTGACAGGTTTTTCCCTTTTGGTATTTACAGACTTCTCTCCGAAATCTAAATCTCTACACTCTTATGGTTTTGGAGACATTTTATGTCGATTTACGTAGGCAACCTCTCTTATGAAGTTACCCAAGATGCTTTGAGCGCTGTTTTTGCAGAATATGGTTCTGTAAAACGGGTTCAACTACCCACTGATCGTGAAACAGGCCGCCTGCGCGGCTTTGCTTTTGTGGAAATGGGTACAGAAGCCGAAGAAACAGCAGCGATCGAAGCTCTTGATGGTGCTGAGTGGATGGGACGTGACCTTAAAGTTAATAAGGCTAAGCCCAAGGAAGATAGAGGAGGTTCATTTGGTGGTAATCGCGGCGGTGGCGGTGGTTACAACCGCAACAACCGTTACTAATCGAAATAGACTAAACCCTTTTAGATCTAAAAGTCTCCTACTTCAAGTTTTAGCAGGCTAAAAACTTTCTAAAACAGCGGTCATCTTTGTAGCCGCATTTTTATGATGTAGAATTTGATATAAGCTCAGGCATTAGTGCCTGGGCTTTTTATATGGAAAACTTAATAGTGTTTTGATATTAAGAATACGTGAGTTATACCAATTCACGAAAAATTTGATGCAAATAAAGCATCAAGAATAAAATCCCAACCAGTAATAGAAGCAACGATTGATGTGTTTAATTTTTCCAAACGCTGCCAGATAAATTGTCTTAATTCATC
>JAESGM010000305.1_pt1 | contig 64532 bp, 63 predicted proteins | sample 9269721 | NCBI WGS metagenome assembly JAESGM01 (sample SAMN15720920, study PRJNA650825) | algae metagenome | isolation source: Komarekiella atlantica HA4396-MV6 and co-occurring heterotrophs from... | place: USA: Theobald House, Kauai, HI | collected 2009-07-29
AATCTCTCTGTTCACACTACGCGCAAATCTACTCCCCTCATGCCTTTGCTTCAAAAATCGTCTTAAGCATTACCCCTCAAGGCATTAATTCCTTTCAGTCTTTCAAAATCAGCGAACGGACAGTCATTAGTCATTAGTCATTCAATTTAAAACCACTCTATTTTTGGTAAGTGCCTAAGTATCACTTACCATTTTTTTGCTATTGTGATGATATCACTTTGATAACAAAATAATCAAATTATCGGAGCAAATAATGAAACAGCAAATTGCAGAATTTTCTGCCTTTAAAGTCAACGGCTTCCTAGCTTTGAGCATAATCCTAGCTTTAGCAATTTTTGGCAGTTGGCAGGTTTGGGCCACAGTACAGGGATTAATAGAAGTATTAGGCAGAAGCCTTAAGGTGGAAGATTTTGCCGATTTAGCAGAAATAGGAGCATGGTTGGGGGCGACATTGCTCATAGTGGTGATTCCTTCGTGGTCTGGTTTCTTTACGGTTGAACCAAATCAAGCAGTAGTACTAGTCTTTTTAGGGCGTTACGTTGGTACTGTAGAGGAAGCAGGCTTTTGGTGGACTAACCCTTTTACCAATAAACGCCAGGTATCTCTGAGGGTTCGCAACTTTAACAGCAAAATATTAAAAGTAAACGATGCTCAAGGCAGCCCAATAGAGATAGCAGCCGTAGTAGTGTGGCAAGTAGTAGAATCAGCTAAATCTAGATTTGCAGTTGATGACTACGAGGAATTTGTCGGCATCCAAAGCGAGACAGCAATTCGTGCCCTAGCAATCCGTTATCCTTATGATGCACCTGATGAGCAATCAATCCCTTCGTTGCGTGCAGTACCCGATGAAATTGCGCTTTTCCTTCAAAAAGAATTGCAAGCGAGACTGGAAGTTGCGGGAGTTGAAGTATTAGAAGCAAGACTTTCTCATCTTGCGTATGCCCCAGAAATTGCTCAAATGATGCTGCGTCGTCAACAAGCCAAAGCAATGATTGATGCACGGCGACAAATTGTTGACAGTGCAGTGGGGATGGTTGATGAAGCACTAAAACGAATTAGCGAACGACAAATTATTGACTTGGATGATGAACGTAAAGCAGCTATGATTAACAATCTGCTGGTTGTCTTAACCTCAGAACAGAACATTCAACCAGTGGTTAACGCTGGCAGCCTTTATACCTAAGACATGAGCCAGAAAAAACGGTTTTTACTGCGTTTAGACCTTAAGTTATACGAAGTGCTGGAGAAATGGTCTTCTGACGAACTAAGGAGCGTTAACGCTCAAATTGAGTATCTTCTGACTGAAGCTGCACGCAAAACAGGAAGATGGAAAGAAGATAAGCGCCAAAAAGATACTAAACAGCACAAGGTAGATACACAGACGCAAGATACATCAGAATAGTCGTGAATTATGGAATGGCCGAGGAAGTTGAAAAAGTGCTGACTAGAGACGCGATTAATCGCGTCTGTACAAAACCTGATTAATTGCGTCTGTACAAAAGTCAGTATTTATTCTCCCCCTGCTCCTCTGCCCCTCTGCCCCTCTGCCCCCTAACTCCTACAGATAGAGTTTTTTGGTAAAAAATTCAGCCTTCCGGTGCTAGCCAAAAGTATGGCAGACCAACCATTATGCTATCTGGCGTGTTTGTAAACAGTTTGCAATGTATCGCATTTACAGTCATGCCACAGTTCGGCACAACACATGATTCTGATGGGAGGATAGGGCGTGAAAATTGGTGCTCACTACTTGGGTAATAAAGAGTGCGAGTTTACAGTTTGGTCTCCAACGTTAAATAGTGTAGCGGTGCAAATTTTGACGCCAGAGCAACAGGTAATTCCGCTTAAACCTCAAGCAGAGGGATACTGGCAGACAAAAGTGAACGATGTGTATCCGGGCACGCTTTATCGGTATATCTTGGATGACCAGGATGCTTTCCCTGATCCAGCATCACAGTATCAACCTGAAGGGGTTCATGGCCCGTCTCAAATTGTTGATCAACAGTTTGAGTGGACAGATGAAGCATGGGGTGGGATTCCATTGGAGTCGATGATTTTCTATGAACTCCACGTTGGTACATTCACGCCTGAAGGAACCTTTACCGCCATTATTTCTCGTCTGCCGGATTTGAAGGAACTGGGAATTAACGCCATTGAAATCATGCCGATCGCTCAGTTTCCAGGAGACACTCATATTGAAGCTGCTTTAGCATACCGCAACTGGGGTTATGACGGCGTTTACTCCTATGCTGTGCAAAATTCCTACGGTAGCCCAGCCGATCTCAAACAACTGGTGAATGCTTGTCATCAACACGGCATTGCTGTAGTGCTGGATGTGGTTTATAACCACTTTGGCCCAGAAGGTAACTATATGGGTCAGTTTGCGCCCTACTTTACTAAAACCTATAAGACACCTTGGGGCAACGCGATGAATTTCGACGATGCTCTTAGTCAGGGTGTGCGAAACTATTTCATTCAAAATGCCTTGTACTGGTTGCGAGAATTCCACATTGATGCATTGCGGCTTGATGCTATTCAGGCAATTTATGACTTGGGAGCCAAGCACTTTTTGTGGGAACTAGCTGAAGCAGTTCATAACTTCTCACAAGAGCAAAAATGGAAACGCCATCTGATTGCCGAAAGTGACCTGAATAATCCGCAAATCATTCGTCCGCCAGAAATGGGTGGATACGGAATCGATGCTCAATGGAGCGATGACTTTCACCATGCATTGCACGCACTTTTAACGGGCGATCGCCAAGGGTATTATCAAGACTTCGGGCAATGCGCCGATTTAGCAAAAGCTTATACAGATACTTTTATCTACGATTGGAAATACGCTCCCCATCGCCTGCGATTTCATGGTATACCTTGCCGCGATCGCTCTCCATCACAATTTGCAGTCTGCATCCAGAATCACGATCAAATCGGCAACCAAATGAAGGGAGAACGCCTTACCCAGCGGATCTCATTTGAAGGATTAAAATTAGCAGCCGGAGCTGTACTGCTGTCACCCTACTTACCGCTGTTGTTCATGGGAGAAGAATACGGGGAAACTGCACCCTTCATGTACTTTGTCAGTCATTCCGATCCAGATTTGATTCAAGCCGTTCGAGCTGGACGTAGAGAAGAATTTGAAGCATTTCATTATGAAGACGATCCACCAGATCCCGAATCTGCGGAAACCTTCCTGCGTTGTAAACTCAACTGGCAATTACACAACGAAGGCAAACACAAAGTTTTGTGGGATTGGTATCGCCAATTAATTCATTTACGTCAGACGCATCCAGCACTGCTCAAGCAAGACCGTAACTTCATGCAAGCAACTAGCGATGAAGATCAGCAATTGGTTGTGGTACGTCGTTGGTGTGAATCTAGCGAATTAGTATTTGCAATGAATTTTAATTCTTCTCCAGTGTCAACAATCCTACCAAGTCAGCAAAATGCCCGCAAACTATTAGACTCAGCAGATACGTCATGGTCTGGGCCTGGTTCGCAAGCACCTGAACATCTGTCTGTGGAACAAGAGGTGAGACTACAAGCTACCAGCATAGTCCTATATGAAGGAGGATAAGGGGAGGAGTTTGAAGCTTCAAGGTTCAAGCTGAAAGGCTCAATGTTCACCCTAATAGCCAAAAATTTGGGTCAAGAAATTCCTTTTTAACCTCTTTACTCTGTGTTCTCTACGCCTCTGTGGTTAAATAAATTACTTTTAAACCGCAGAGACACAGAGAACACAGAGAGAAAAAATGAGATTTTACGAGTCACCTTAAAGGGCTAATTTCAAAAACCTACACTTGTCAGCCTCCCCACATCCCACCAGAAACAACAAATCTATGCGAATTCCCACCGCAACCTATCGAATTCAGTTTACACCTCAGTTTGGCTTTGAAAACGCTAGAGCGATCGCCGCTTATTTAGCAGATCTAGGCATTTCCGATCTATATGCTTCTCCTATTTTCAAGGCAAGAACTGGCAGTACGCATGGTTACGATGTAGTAGATGCCACTCAACTCAATCCAGAATTAGGAACTACCGAGTCGTTTGATGCCCTAGTTGGCGAACTACAATCTTTTGGTATGGGCTGGTTACAAGATATTGTGCCCAATCACATGGCATATACTAGCGAAAACCATTATTTGGTGGACGTGTTGGAACACGGCCCAGATTCCAGCTATACCGACTACTTTGATTTAAGTTGGAATGCACCATTTGGCGATCGCCAGGAGCGAGTTCTGGCTCCCCTGCTGGGAGACTTCTATGGTGTATCCCTAGAAAAGGGAGACATTCAGCTGCAATACGAACAAAACGGTTTAACCGTGAATTATTACAGCTTAAAACTGCCACTGCGATTAGAGTCGTACACAAAATTTCTCACCCACAATTTAGGTAAACTTACGCGCACACTGGGACGTAATCATCCTGATTTCATTAAGTTATTAGGGATTCTCTACATTCTCAAAAATGTGCCCTCAGAGGTTGCCGGCAAACAACGACAAGACCAGATTGCATTTATTAAAGGATTAGTTTGGGAACTCTACACTACAAACGATGCCATCCGCGAGTTTGTTGATGAAAACCTCGAAATTTTTAACGGAGAAAAAGGCAATTCAGATAGCTTTAACCTGCTAGATGAATTACTGAATGATCAGTTTTATCGTCTCGCCTTCTGGAAGGTGGGCGCGGAAGAAATGAACTATCGCCGTTTCTTTACTGTCAACGAACTAATTTCTGTGAAAGTTGAAGAACTGCGGGTATTTAATAACACTCATAGCTTGATTCAAAAACTAGTTGAAGAAGGAAAATTCACTGGGTTACGAATTGACCATATTGATGGACTCTATAACCCATTCCAGTATTTAGAACGTCTTCAAGAAAAGATGGGAGATGTGTATATTACTGTTGAAAAAATTTTGGAACTCACCGAAGACTTACCAGATAACTGGTTAATTCAAGGCACATCTGGATATGACTTTTTAAATTATGTAAATGGTGTGTTTTGCCAATGTGAAAATGAATCAAGGTTCGATAGAATCTACCATAACTTTATTGGTTCAAGAGTAGATTATCCATCGCTGGTGAAAGAGAAAAAGCACCTGATTTTAGAAAAGAACTTAGCAGGTGACATTGATAATCTGGCTCTGTTGTTGAAAAATATTTCTAGCAAATATCGCTATGGCAATGACTTTACACTAAATGGACTCAAACGAGCGATCGCCGAAGTCCTAACTCTGTTTCCGATTTACCGCACCTATATTACTCCCGATGGCATTCATGATAGCGATCGCGACTGCATTCAAGAAGTAATTCGCCAAGCCAAAGAACAAACGCCCCTGTTGCAGCATGAGTTGACCTTTATCGAAAAGCTGATGCTACTGGAGTTTGATAACTCTCTGACTCAGACAGAACGTGAGCAGTGGATATATTTTGTACTACGGATGCAGCAATACAGCGGCCCACTAATGGCGAAAGGTGTAGAAGACACCACGCTATATGTTTACAACCGTTTGCTGTCGCTCAATGAAGTGGGCGGTAATCCTAGTCATTTTGGCATCGACTTAGCCCACTTTCACAGCTTTAATCAAAAGCACCAAGCAAGGTGGCCCCACACGATGAACACCACAGCCACCCACGATACCAAACGCGGTGAAGATGTGCGGGCTAGGTTAAATGTGCTATCAGAGATTCCCGATGAATGGGAACAGCAGGTAAATACCTGGAGCGCAATTAATCGAGGACATCGCAGCGAGCGCCAAGGCTTCGCCATACCAGATCGTAACGATGAGTATTTTCTGTATCAAACGCTGGTGGGCGCGTTTCCTTTTAGCGAACAAGAACATGAGTCTTTTGTAGAACGAGTTAAAGACTACATAATTAAGGCAATTCGAGAAGCAAAAGTCCATACCGCATGGTTGCGACCTGACAGCGAATACGAAGATGCATGTACCTCTTTTATCGAGAAGGTACTAGACCCCTCGCTCTCGGCAGAATTTCTAGAAGCCTTTAGCCCCTTTCAACAACGGATTGCGGACTATGGTATTTTCAATTCCCTTTCCCAAACTTTACTAAAGATGACTGCACCCGGTGTGCCCGACTTATACCAAGGAACGGAACTTTGGGAGTTAAGTTTGGTTGATCCAGACAATCGCCGTCCCGTGGATTTTGAGCAGCGACGGGCTTATTTGAAAACCATTCAAGAGCAAGCGAAGACAGATATTCTCGGCTTAATCCAGGAGTTGCTGATCCACAAAATAGATGGCAGAATCAAACTGTTTTTAACGACTCAATTACTGAAAGCGAGAACAGAGTATCTCTCATTATTTCAAGATGGCGACTATTTGCCGCTAGAAATTCAGGGAACTTACGCCAATCATATTGTGGCATTTGCGCGGCGACAGGGGAATCAAATAGCGATCGCGATCGCGCCTCGCTTTTTAACTAGCCTCATCCAACCTGGAGAATATCCGTTGGGCGAGTCGATATGGCAAGATACGCACCTGCAATTACCCGTTGGAAGTTCCTTATCTTGGAAAAATGTCCTGACTCAGCAAGCTTTAGAGGCTAAAGAAACGCTATCCATTGGAGCAGCTCTTGCCCATTTTCCGGTTGCTTTGTTGGTTAGTAGTGTTGAGTGAAAAGATGAATCTGTCTCACGCAGAGGAGCCAGTCGCGTGGGCGGGTTTCCCGACTTGAGCGAACTGGCATCGCGCAGAGGCGCAGAGAGAAGCTGCAAAAACTCTGCGTTCCTTTGCGATTTCCTTCCCTACGGGACGCTCCGCGAACGCGTTCCCACCGAAGTTCAGATCGGCGGAAGCCGCCGCTCCGACTTCTCTCTGCGTTTAAAAAAATTCTGAAACACCCCGTAAGCTTGAAAATGATTTTATGACCACTCCACCAGCACTTGCAACCGCGCAGATTGACGCGGTGCGAACTCACATAAAAAAAACTTGGAAAACTTTGACGCGATCGCACGAACACTTATTGCAATCTGCAAAGGATACCAAACTAGACCACAAAACAGAGACTCCCTGGATTGTCTATATTTCGCCCCAAGAAGACTGTCCTAATGTTCAAACTGTGTTGGAGCGATCGCTGTCTCCCAAAGAGATGGAACAAATGCAAATTCGCACTCTACCAACTGAAGTTGAGGCGATTCGAGATCACGGATTGCTGTATCTACCAGGGCCTTATGTCGTACCAGGTGGGCGCTTTAACGAAATGTATGGCTGGGACAGCTACTTTATTTTGTTGGGGCTATTGCGAGATGAGGAATGGGATCTAGCAAAAAGTCAAGTCGATCAACTGCTGTACCAAGTGCAGCATTACGGCACTATTCTCAATTCCAACCGGACTTACATGCTGTCGCGATCGCAGCCTCCTGTCCTCAGTATGATGGTTCTAGCGCTATTCCAGCATACCCAGGATGAAGAGTGGCTGAGGTCAGCTGTACCACTACTTGAGCAATTTTACTACTATTGGGTAGTACCGCCTCACCTAAATCCCGCCACAGGTTTGTCCCGATTCTACGCCTTTGGGGAAGGCCCCGCGCCGGAAGTTTTATTTTCTGAGCAGGATGATCAAGGACGAAGCCACTATGATCGCGTCAAGGAATACTATAAAACGTTTGAGGTTGACGATTATGATGTCAGTCTTTACTATGACCGGGAAAATGACGAACTAACCAACCTGTTTTACAAAGGCGATCGCACTATGCGTGAGTCTGGTTTTGATATCACTAACCGATTTGGCCCTTTCAGTGTTGATATCCTCCATTACGCTCCCGTGTGTCTCAACAGTTTGCTGTATCAGATGGAGCAAGATCTGGCGGAAATTCACACTGTGCTAGGTAACGAAGAACTAGTGCAGCAATGGCACGAGCGTGCAGATATCCGCCGCGATCGCATTGATCAGTGTCTCTGGGATGAAGAACAGGGGCTATATCTGGATTATCACTTCCAAAGCGGAGAACGCCGCCGTTACGAGTTTGCCACCACATTCTATCCTTTATGGATAGGACTAGCCTCAGATGCACAAGCCAAACGCGTCGCTGAAAACCTCTCTTTGTTTGAAGCACCAGGAGGAATCTTTACTAGTACTCGCGTCACAGGTAATCAATGGGATGCTCCCTTCGGTTGGGCTCCGCTGACGCTAATTGCAGTTTTGGGACTCCACCGCTATGGATATCATAAAGAGGGCGATCGCATTGCTCAAAAGTTCCTTGTCATGGTAATTGAGGAATTTAAGCGTCACAAAACCTTAGTCGAAAAATACGATGTTGAACACTGTTCTGCCAACGTCTCCGATGAAATCTGTTTTGGCTACAGCTCTAACGAAGTTGGTTTTGGCTGGACTAATGGAGTTATTTTAGAACTTCTAGCAGCATTGAATTTATAACACAACACAATTTAGTAGAGACGTTGCATTGCTGTAGAGACGTTGCATTGCAACGTCTCTACATAATGTCGTCAAGTTTGAGTTGCAAATTTGGAAACAAATAGGATGTAATTGCATCTCCTAAGCGATATTGTCGCTGCTGATACGTATTGTTAATTAATTGGCAGACTGTAAAAGTAGGTTGTTTGGGATTACCAATAAATTGCAAGCCTCCTAAACCACGAAAGTCTATAATCCAGTATTCTGGAATATTTAGAAAAGCATATTCTTCGACTTTTCTAGCATAATCATCTTGCCAATTTGTGCTAACAACTTCGGCAACAAGCTTAATTGTATTGCCATTACAAATAATCGGCTCTTTTTGCCAAAGCGGTTCGTTGTTAAGTTCTGCTTTATCTAAAACAATGACATCAGGACGTAGTGCTGTAGCTTCCGCAGCCGGTGGCTTAATTAAACAATTTTTTGGAATCAGACAATTTAAATTAGAACGAAGAATTTCGACATAGATTCTACCAGCAATACTTCCTGAAACTTCTTCATGAGGGCCTGTAGGCTCTATGTCGCGTAGTTCTCCGTCAATGAGTTCGTAGCGGGGATTGTTCCCATATTCGGTTATGAATTGCTCGAAAGTTAACAGTTTAGGTGGAGTGTAAGTCATCGGTCATGTTTTCAGATCAGACCTTAATCTGTTATTGGTTTATTTTAACGCCGTTATGGTGGAGCGATCGGACTTAGAGACTTACAATTACAGCAATTTTCAAATGAATAGACTACATTTTTACCTCACGCAGAGAGAAGTTTGAGCGGCGGCTTCCGCCGTTGGCGTAGCCCGCCGTAGCGAAAAGTTCTGTAGGCGGGTTTCCCGCCGTAGGAAACTTTTCAAGACAGGCATCAAAACTTTGGTGGACGCGGAGACGCAGAGAAAGAAGAATGCTCTGGTGCTGTGGTTTAAATAAATGAAAACTGCTGTAAATACACATAATTAATGCGAAAGCTCCCAATCGCGGAGCATCGAAATAGCATCTTTGTACAAAGACAGATCCACCTGATGAACTTCCATTCCCTGGCCGATTCCTTCTAGCAGGGTGATTGTCAAATTTCCACCTAAGTGTTCACGAAACTCCGTGAGTCCTCTAAATAAACAATGAGGATGATCTGGTTGATGTAATTGCTCTGCCAATTCAGATACGTACAAAGTAAATCCTAAGTTCTTGAGTGTGCCTAAAATCCTCTTCCATTCTGATTGCAACAGTAGCCCTGTCAAATATGAATAGGTGCTATCTAAAGCAATGCCGATCGCTACAGCTTCACCATGACGTAAACTGTAATTTGTTAAATGTTCCAGTTTGTGAGCAGCCCAGTGTCCAAAATCCAAAGGACGCGATGAACCCATTTCAAAAGGATCACCACTACCAGCAATATGCTCTAAATGCAACTGGGAACACCGATAGATTAGCTTTTCCATGATGTCCATGTCTCGGTTAGCCAATTTATCGGCATAAGTCATAATGAAATCAAAGAAATCTGCATCTTTAATCAGCGCCACTTTCACCGCTTCGGCAATACCCGATCGCCAATCTCGATCATCAAGAGTAGTTAGAAAATCTAAGTCATTTAATACAGCATAAGGTGGCATAAATGTGCCAAGAAAGTTTTTCTTGCCGAAGGCATTGATTCCGTTTTTTACCCCTACACCTGAATCATTTTGCCCTAACACTGTAGTCGGTACTCGCAACAACCGAATTCCTCGGTGAGCAGTCGTTGCTGCATATCCTGCCATATCTAGTACAGCTCCACCTCCAATTGCTAAAACATAGGAGTGGCGACACAATCCAGCTACATTGATGCTCTGATGAATTTGCTCAATGAATTTTGGTTCATTTTTAACTGTTTCTCCCCCCGCAACTATTATCGGCTCACTACTCAAAGTGAATACGTCTCCATAACTCTGGGCGTAAACTGATAATTTTTTAAGCAATTCATCTTGATGTTTTAATAGTCCCCCATCTACTACTGCTACCACTTTCTTGGGAGCTGTCTCTCCATTTGCAGCAATCACCTGTGCTAATAAAGGATTGTCTAACTGAAACAAACCTCTAGTAAAGTGAACATCATAGTTAAAGGTGACGCGGACACATTGGTTTAGTGGTTTTAGGCTAAGATTAGTTTTTTGTTTAGTGTACATTTTCATAGTATTAATTTTTAAATAACTGTGACTGTGCAATTAAAATCGCAAGTTTACACGCAGAAAAATATTCCAGAATTTGAATCTGGAAATGATTTAGAAGTAGTAAATTATGGGTTATAAATGTTTTCTACCCAGCGAATAAAGTTAAAAAATAACATTTATTCGCAAATTTATTTGACGCCTAAATTTTTACCACGATGGTTGTAACAGATATCATTATTGCATAAAGTCCAAAGTTTATTATTAAGCTAACTCTAGATTTACTATAGTTAAAATGACATCTTTACAGTATCTTATTTAAAGTGGGTAGATTTTTATAGATTCAGTAAATATATTATCTTAATAATATATTCTGTAACTCGTATAATAAGAAGGTATCAATTTTGATGGCAAGTTTTATACTTGTATTCTTAGGGAAAACCGTTGAAAAACTTCTCCTGAATTAATCATGAGTAGGGTAAACAAGTTACTGCATCACTGGCTGTTACAGTCTGCTTCGGAGAAAGCTATTGCCTGGTTAGAACAGAAACAGGCGCAGATTGCTAGCGGCGCTGCTGAGCGAGTGTTTTTCACGGCTTTTAGTGCTGTGCCGCGTTATCTAGGTAAAGAGGATTTGCAGCTAACATCCCAAGACTTGAAAGCAGCGCAGGAAGAACTCCCCGGTTGGTTTCCTGGTCATTGGAGTGTAGATCAAGCAGGTCGTACACTCTTGCTTTTAGCTTTGCCCCATGAGAATGCACAGGAGTACGTGCGATCGCTTGATAAAGTCTTCACTACTGCCGATATGGGGGAGTTAGTTGTCCTTTATCAAAGTTTGCCTTTGTTGCCACATCCAGAGTTACATCGCCAACGCGCTGCTGAGGGAATTCGCAGCAATATGAGTAATGTTTTCCAATCTATAGCACTACGAAATCCTTACCCTGCGGATTATTTAGACGATGCTGCTTGGAATCAGATGGTGCTGAAGGCGGTATTTGTAGGCAGTCCTTTGCATCTAATCTGGGGTCTAGATCGCCGTGCTAACCCAGAATTAGCAAAAATGTTGACAAACTATGCTCATGAACGTTGGGCAGCCAAACGCTCAGTTACGCCAGAACTTTGGCGATCTGTAGGGCGGTTTGCCGATACTGCAATAATTGCTGATCTAGAAAAAGTGCTAGCTGATGGGGACATAGCCGAGCAAGAAGCAGCAGCACTAGCTTGTGCTCAATCGCCTTTACCCGAAGCGCAAGCATTACTCTCCCGTTACCCAGATTTACAGTCATCTGTTCAAAAAGGTCATCTGACTTGGAGCAGTTTCAGCCGCGATCGCCTCTTTGTCCATAAGTGAAAGGGCTGGGGAAGGAGCACAGGAGCACGGGAACAGAGGGGAAAAATGGAAAAATTTCTTCCCAATCCCCAGTCCCCATTGCCCCTTATCCCCAGAGGGGGCCCCGAGTTCCCCAGTCCCCAGTCCCCAGTCCCCAATCCCTAATCTCCAATCATAAAACTACATCATGATGTACATCGATCCTCACATTCACATGTGTTCCCGTACTACCTACGATTACCTAGTAATGCGAGAATATGGTATTGTCGCCGTCATTGAACCAGCCTTTTGGTTAGGACAACCCCGAACTAACGCCGGCACATTCAAAGATTACTTCAGCAGTCTTGTAGGATGGGAACGGTTTCGTGCCAGTCAGTTTGGCATCCAACACTACTGCACAATCGGCTTAAACCCAAAAGAAGCTAACAACGAGGCGCTAGCAGCAGAAGTTATAGAACTGCTACCACTTTATGCTTGTAAAGAGGGAGTTGTTGCCATTGGCGAAATTGGCTATGACGACATGACAGAAGCAGAGGATAAATACTTTTGTCAACAATTAGAATTAGCCAAAGAATTAGATATGCTGGTGCTAATTCATACTCCTCATCGCAATAAGAAAGAGGGAGCCAGCCGCAGTATGGATCGCTGCATCGAATATGGCTTAGATCCCTCACAAGTAGTTATTGACCACAACAACGAGGAAACCGTAGAGGAAGTACTAGAACGCGGTTTTTGGGCAGCTTTCACAATTTACCCAAAGACGAAAATGGGTAACGCCAGAATGGTGGAGATTGTCCGTCAATATGGACGAGAACGCATCATTGTAGATAGTAGTGCTGATTGGGGTATTAGCGATCCTTTAGCAGTCCCGAAAACGGCTCAGTTGATGTTAGAAAGGGGCATTCCTGAAGAACATGTACGAGCAGTTTGTTATGAAAATGCCCTAGCTGCTTATAGTCAAACTGGGCAAATGCAAGCATCAGATTGGCTTAATTCTGCATCCGTTGATCAACGTCAGCAGTTCAATGGCAATTCTGTATTACGGGGACAGGAACCAGGAATCAACTCGACTTCAGATTATGTGCTCATTGAGTAGAAAATCATATATGCACATCAATTCAAATAAGTAGCTAAGTAGGAGAAAATTTTTCATCAATACTTAGTGTTTTTTTGCCTTGGTGAACCAGCGCTCTCCGGCGGGTTTCCCAACCTAGGCGACTGGTGTTCGCCTTACAGCCCTTTGGGCATCCTACGGCAGGCGTGCCGGAGGCATCACCCGGAGGGTGGTTCAAGATTTTTTAAACACTAAGACACTAAGACACGAAGAAAAAGGTTTTTATTGGAAGGAGGTAAATGAATGAATGTTGCAAGCTTTAATCTTCAAAGCTGGCGGGGTTATTTAGAATTGATGCGTCCTGCTAATATTGTTACCGCTTGGGCGGATATTCTTGTTGGCTTTGCTGCCTCTGGCGGGATTCTTTTTGATAAATTAATCAATGGACAGGCAATTACAACTCTAATTCCATTAGCTTGGTTGTTATTAGCCACAACTGGTTTATATGGTGGTGGTATAGTTTTTAATGATGTTTTCGATGCTGAATTAGATGAAAAAGAGCGACCAAGTAGAGCAATTCCTAGTGGTCGCGTGTCTCGACAAAGTGCCACTTTCTTGGGAAGTATGCTGTTTGCAATTGGGATTGTGGCGGCTTTTCAAGTCTCTTTGTTGAGTGGTGCGATCGCTATCATCATAACTTTTTCAGCACTACTGTATGACTCACTTGCTAAACATCATCCTTTTTTTGGCCCTTTGAATATGGGTTTGTGCCGTGGTAGTAACTTACTCTTAGGTGTAAGTGCTGTACCAGCAATAGTATGGGAACGTTGGTATTTAGCTTTAATTCCTGTTCTTTACATTGCTGGTATCACTGCAATTAGTCAAGGAGAAGTTCACGGAGGCAAGAAAATTACAGGAGTATTAGCACTACTCTTAATTGCAATAGTCTTGACGGCAGTTTTAGCCTTGGGATTGTTAGAAAATTATGCAGTTCTAGCTGCATTACCATTTGCTATTTTATTAGCCATTCGAGTAGTTCCTAATTTTATCCAAGCTGCACGTGAACCAGTACCCGACAAAATCCGAACTGCTGTAAAAGTAGGCGTGTTATCCCTAATCGTATTAGATGCAACTGTTGCATCTGGTTTTGCTGGTTTGTATTACGGCTTATTAGTGCTAATCTTGCTCCCAATTTCGATGAAACTAGCACAACTATTTGCCGTTACCTAAAATCAGACCAAGAGATTATCTATACAAACTCTAAAAACTCTCTGCGTCTTTGCGCCCACCAAAGTTTTGATGCCTGTCTTGAAAAGTTTCCTACGGCGGGAAACCCGCCTACAGAACTTTTCGCTACGGCGGGCTACGCCAACGGCGGAAGCCGCCGCTCAAACTTCTCTCTGCGTGAGATTTAACCATGAAGATTACAACAGATAGCAACCTTCACTTAACTTATTGCACTAATATTCATCCTGGCGAAAGTTGGTTAGAAGTTTTCGCCAATTTAGAAAAACATATTCCCGAATTAAAGTCACGTTTATCGCCTAAAGTACCGTTCGGAATTGGTTTGAGGTTAGCAGATGTAGCCGCAAAACAGCTTTTAGAAGGTAATAACTTGATTCAATTCCAAACGTGGCTAACTCAACAAGATTTATATGTTTTTACCTTAAATGGATTTCCTTACGGGGGATTTCATCGACAGGTGGTAAAAGACCATGTTTATGCACCAGATTGGTCAACTCAGGAACGACTGAATTATACGTTAAGCTTGACAAAAATTTTAGCAACTCTTCTACCACAAGGTCTTGATGGTGGAATTTCTACACTACCTTTATCTTATAAACCTTGGTGGGAAAAAGACCAAGCGAGTTGTGAAACAGTTCTGAAAAATAGCTGTTTTAACATAGCATCAGTTGTAGCAGAAATGATTCGGATCCACGAAACAACAGGAAAATTGCTGCATATCGATTTAGAGCCTGAGCCTGATGGATTAATTGAAAATACTTCAGAAGTAATTGATTTCTTCCAAAATTGGTTATTACCGATTAGCGGTAATTATTTATCAGAGCAATTAAATATTGAACAGAATTTAGCAGAAACTAAATTGCTAGAACATGTTCGCATTTGCTATGATACCTGTCATTTTTCAGTTGAATATGAAGAACCAAAGTCTGTATTTACTCGTTTGCAATCAGTTGGAATTAAGATTGGCAAGATTCAAATCAGTGCGGCGATTAAAGTAAAAATACCTGCTGAGGTTGAGAAGCGTAGCTTAATAGTTGCTCGTCTACGTCCTTTTGCTGAATCTACTTATCTTCACCAAGTAATAGAACGTCGCAGTGACGGTACGCTATATCATTATTCTGACTTAATAAATGCGCTACCACATTTAGAGCAATCTTTAGCTGAAGAATGGCGCACTCACTTCCATGTGCCAATTTTTATTCATGATTATCAAATTTTACAGTCTACGCAAGATGATATTGCAACTGTTTTACAGTTAATTAAAGCAAATAATGCTTGTCAACATTTAGAAATTGAGACTTACACTTGGGATGTATTGCCATCAGAAATGAAAATAGATTTGCTGACTTCTATTCAGCGGGAATATGAGTGGGTGATAAAGTTAATTCGTAATTCGTAATACTCGCGCCTGGCGCGAGAAGCAAGCTACGTAGTTCGTAATCAAGAAAGTCAGATTTGAACTGGGTTTTTGGTTTGAATTTGTAGGGTCGCAAGGTCTTGCGTCTTACTTTTGGAAAATTGGCATAAGAGAGGATTAAGTTTATGCAGAAAACGGTTGTTCTAAATGTCGTGGGGTTAACGCCTAGTTTACTAGGAGAAAACACGCCGTTTTTATCTTCTTGGGTTGCTAAAGGGCAAGTTGTGAACATTGCACCAGTATTACCTGCTGTGACTTGTTCTGTTCAGGCTACTTATTTAACAGGAAAATTGCCTGATGAGCATGGGATTGTCGCTAATGGCTGGTATTTCCGCGATGAGTGTGAAGTGAAGTTTTGGCGACAGTCTAATAAATTAGTGCAAGCTCCCAAAGTTTGGGATATAGCTAAATCCATAGATCCAAACTTTACTTGTGCCAACCTTTTTTGGTGGTACAATATGTATTCTTCAGTAGATTATGCCATTACACCACGCCCAATGTACCCTGCGGATGGGAGAAAATTACCTGATATTTATACTCATCCGGCAGATGTGCGATCGCAAATTCAATCTGATTTAGGTCAGTTCCCTCTATTTGATTTTTGGGGGCCAAAAACTTCTATTAGTTCTAGTCAATGGATTGCCAATTCAGCAAAATGGATTGAGGAGCGCTACAGCCCCACACTATCACTAGTTTACTTACCACATTTAGATTACTGTCTGCAACGATTTGGTAATGATCAAAAACAGACCCAAACAGATTTGCGAGAAATTGATGCTGTTTGTGGTGATCTAATTGAATATTATCAAACACGTAATACTCAGATAATTATTCTTTCTGAATATGGAATTACTCCAGTCTCCAAAGCAGTAGATTTGAACCGCATATTACGGGAAAATGGTTTAATTGTCGTGCGGGAAGAGTTGGGGCGAGAACTGCTCGATTTTGGTGCTAGTATTGCCTTTGCCGTAGCTGATCACCAAATTGCTCACGTATATGTGAATGATCCAGCTTATATCTCTAAAGTTCGCTCTATTTTAGAAGCAACTCAAGGTGTAGCGCAAGTATTAGATGAAGAGGGTAAGCAAACCTACCACCTTGATCATTATAGATCGGGAGAGTTAATTGCGATCGCTCAATCAGATGCTTGGTTTACCTATTATTATTGGCTCAATGATCATAAAGCGCCTGATTTTGCCAGAACTGTGGACATCCACCGTAAACCTGGTTACGACCCTGTAGAACTTTTCCTTGACCCACAGCTCAAATTTCCTCAAGGAAAAATTGCTCTCAAATTACTTAAGAAACAACTGGGTTTTCGCTATCTAATGGATGTGATTCCTCTGGATTCTTCTTTAGTACTTGGTTCTCACGGTTGCATTACTACTTCTCCAGCCGAAGGGCCTATATTTATTACTCATCAAAATCACTTAGTTGAGACAAACCGAATTGAAGCAACAGATGTTTGCTCATTGATTCTCAGACATTTAAATAGGTGAAATGGAGCAAAAATACCCACTTTAAAGAAGAAGTCAGAATTCAGAATGCTTGAAGCAGACCTTACGATATCCTCACACAGTATTCCTAATAATTACTGATGTTTAAATATACATCTAGAAAGGAAACTAGAGAAAGTAAGTTCTTTGTGCATTTATGAAATTAATCCAAATACTAAAAGTAACTGTAATTCCTGTTTTGACTTTATTTAGCTTTTTGGGAGCATCAAATATAGCATTAGCTGACTATTTAAAGAGCCAAGGGACAGGAGGTAATTACCGTTATGAATTATGGTCTACCGATGATAACAACTATTACTACTTGAAAATTTGGTTACATGAAGCAAGTTCAAAAAGTGATCCATACTCTACAACTATAAAATTTACCTCTAGTAGAGAAGCTCTAATTTATTTTGATTGCAATTACACTGGTAAAAATTTACCAGAATGTTCTCGATGAAAGTTTTGAAACTCTCTCAAAGCATCCTGAAAGTTAGCAGTAATATTTAGGAGCGGTTCTATATAATGACTTTAACAAAACCAGTGGCACAGAATTCAATTATAAATTCTGGCTGATTCCTGAATTCTTTTTTGTTAAAGTATTTCACCTCAATTATCCTACTATTTAAAAAATATCTGCTACATATTCATTGTAGGGGCGCATAGCTAGCTGTGCGCCACTACTGCTGCTTGTTCCAAAAATACAAAACAAATTTGTTGCAATTCATAGTCATACCGATTATGATTTATATATGAACTCGGTATGACTATGATTTATTTAGCTCCAGCTAATGATTATTCGTCTATTTGCTAACTAAAATGTACTTTGGGCAATCTGAGTAACTCAATGGAGAACTTTTTTACCCATGACTGAACCCCATAATTTGACCACTGCTGACGGTATCCCTGTTGCTGATAATCAGAACTCGCTCACTGCTGGGCCGCGTGGCCCTGTGTTGATGCAGGATTTCCACCTAATGGAAAAGCTGGCTCATTTTAACAGAGAACGTATTCCTGAGCGGGTTGTACACGCTAAGGGTGCAGCTGCTTTCGGTACTTTTACTGTAACCAACGATATCACCCGCTACAGTAAAGCCAAGCTTTTTTCTGAAATTGGCAAAAAAACCGAAGTTATCCTGCGCTTTTCGACAGTTGGGGGAGAAAAAGGTTCAGCAGATGCCGAGCGTGACCCTAGAGGCTTTGCCGTCAAATTCTACACTGAAGAAGGCAACTGGGACATCACAGGCAACAATACGCCTATTTTCTTCATCCGCGATCCGCTGAAGTTTCCTGATTTCATCCATACCCAAAAGCGCAATCCCCAAACCAATTGCAAAGACCAAAACGCCAAGTGGGATTTTTGGTCACTCAGTCCAGAATCACTCCACCAGGTGACGATCCTGTTTTCTGATCGGGGAATTCCGAAAACCTATCGACACATGGACGGGTTTGGTAGTCACACCTTCAGCTTGATTAATGATCAGGGTGAACGCGTTTGGTGCAAATTTCACTTTAAGACGCTGCAAGGACATCAAACCTTGACAGAGGAAGAATCGGCCAAGATCAAAGGAGAAGATCCTGATCATGCAACTCATGATTTGTTTGAAGCGATCGCTCAAGGGGACTATCCCAAGTGGCGGATGTGTATTCAGGTGATGACAGAGGAGCAAGCCGCAAAACATCAAGACAATCCCTTTGATTTGACAAAAGTTTGGAAACACTCTGAATATCCCTTAATCGAAGTCGGGATACTAGAGCTAAATCGTAACCCTGAGAATTATTTTGCTGAAGTTGAGCAAGCCGCTTTTAGCCCTAGTGCAGTAGTTCCTGGCGTTAGTTTCTCTCCAGACAAAATGCTGCAAGCTCGCATTATGTCTTACCCAGACGCTCAACGGTATCGCCTGGGTAGTAACTATCAGCAACTACCCGTCAACCAGCCCAAATGTCCAGTAATGCATTACCAGCGAGATGGCTTCATGGCTTTGGGAAACAACGGCGGTAGCACTCCTAACTATGAACCGAATAGTGCTGAGGGTACGCCCAAACAAAATTCAGCTTACGCAGAGCCACCAATGCATCTGGGTGATGTTGCAGCTGATCGTTACGATCATCGTCAAGGAAATGACGATTACACCCAAGCAGGTAATCTCTATCGGTTAATGACTCCTGAGCAGCAAGAGCGTCTTGCTCACAACATTGTCGGTAGTCTTAGTCAGGCAAGGCAGGACATCCAAATGCGTCAACTTTGCCACTTCTTCCGGGCAGATGTTTCTTATGGTCGTCGTGTAGCTGAGGGATTGGGCATTTCAATCGATCCCTCAATGTTTTCTGCTACTGCTCAACCTGTAGGCATCTAACACAGTTTAGAGACGTTGCATTGCAACGTCTCTACATGGATGAAATTTGTATAAACTTCAATGACTGGCTTGATTAAACACCTCTAAAATGTGGCGGCAAATCTGTTTTAGCTTTTCCCCAACTTCACTAGAAGGCAAAGATTCGCCAACAAAACCCCAGTTTTCTACCGTAGAAAGTCGCCATGCTTCGCCACGATGGTCAAATCCAGCGACCTCAACGCCGATCGCACGACGTGAGTCGTTGATAGGGTCTTGGTAAAATCGGATTTGAATCAAAATACTGCGACTTCGCCAAGATTTGCTAATACCAGGAAAGTGAAAGCCAATATCTATAGAATCTGGATCAACCAACTCCCTGGTTTCTGGGTCATTTTTCCAGGGTTTGAGGTCAGATTTGGCATCAGGGAATTCCAATTTGAACAAGTTAACTACCGTAGCAATCTTGCTGGCGAGTTCAAGGTTGGTTGCCTGTTCAGCTGCGTTCACTAAAAAACACTCCTATATTGCGTCGGCGTCTGGGGATGTGAAAACAGAAAAACCGCCAGAAGGCTTACACTATTGGTGTTTCAGCTTATCAATACCTTTGAAATTTAGCAACTCTAAATCTCATTTTCCTCACAATCATTATTTACCAACAGATGCAAAAAATTGCTTCTTGTTGTGACTGAGTAACACCTATTAAGTAATTGTACTTAAAATTTCTAAAATTGCAGATGAAACTCCGCCGTTTGTGGAAAATATGGGATTTTCTACAAAATCCTTTGTTAGCAGGAAGGATAAACTGCGCCAGCGATCTAAAATTACACTGTTAATAGGTAAACAAAAAGCAAATAAATTCAGTGTATGGTGCGTCAACGCTCGATTTTGTCATTGATTTTGGTATTATTGGCTACATTTCTCATTAGTTGTGGCGGCCCTGGTGTTGCAGTAGCACCTCCAACCTACACAGCATCTCAACTTGAGAAAATTCAGACTTATGTTCCTAAAATTCAGGCTGTGCGCGATCGCTCAGAGGAATTGAAAACCCTGATCCAAAGAAAAGATTGGATTGACGTAAGTAACTTTATACATGGCCCCATAACAGAAGCAAGGCTGAGTATGACTTATATCACTCCCAACCTTTTACCCAAAGACCAACCTACAGCACGTCAAGTAACGCGAGATTTGTTTAACCACCTGGTTAAAGTCAATCAAGCCGCGCTTGATAGGAACTCTCAACAAGCTTTGAGTAATTCCCAAGCGGCTTTCGTAGATATTGACAAATTCCTCCAGCTGCTTCCTCAAACGAGTAATCAGATTGAGTAAGGAGTGAGGAGTGAGGAGTCAAGGATCAAGGGTCAGTATTTATTACCCCTCTGCCCATTGGTGTCAACTTCAGCTAAAAATAGCTTTACTGTTGGCCTCCTCGCCCGCCAGAGAATGAATTCTCTGGCGGATGAGCGAAAGTCTACTTTAGTAGACTCAGGATTTTGGGCGATTTTATAGTCATCTAAAGATGACTTTTGCTATGAGCAAGGAACTTGAGTTCCTCGCGGAATATGGATTTCACGTTAAGTTGACACGTGTGCCCTCTGCCTCCTGCCTCCTACTCCCTACCTATACCCCAAAAAAGTTATGAATGTAGTCATCATCGGTTGTGGCGTAGTTGGGGCTGCGATCGCCTATGAGCTGAGTCAAGTTAAAGGGAGCAAAATCACAGTTTTCGACCGACAACCACCTGCCCAAGCTGCCACGGGCGCTGCTCTTGGCGTTTTGATGGGTGTGATTAGCCATAAAATCAAGGGTAAGGCTTGGCAGATGCGACAAACTAGCATCCAACGCTATGAAACCTTGGTTCCAGAACTAGAAGCCATAACCGACCGCAAAATCCCTTTCAACCGCCAGGGAATTCTCAGTCTTTGCTTGGAAGAAGAGAATTTAGCAGCGTGGGAAAAACTAGTAGAAATTCGCCATTCTCAAGGCTGGCAGTTGGAAATTTGGGACACTGTTAAACTCAAAAATATCTGTCCTCAAATCAATAATCCCAAAATTACTGGCGCTGTCTATTCTCCCCAAGACTGCCAACTTGATCCAACTGCCCTGACTTTAGCTTTAGTTGAGGCTGCCCAACATAACGGCGTTACTTTCAAATTTGGCGTGACTGTTTTGGATGCGCCAGCGTCACCCTCTGAGTCTTCCCCTGAATTTTGCGTAGGCGCAGCCCGTCGTAGACATCAACTAGAGACTACAGAAGGAAAAATATCAGCGGATTGGTTTGTAATTGCATCTGGACTAGGTTCAACGCCATTAACGGCAAAATTTAACCAAATGGTTGATATCCGCCCTGTGCTGGGGCAAGCATTGCAAGTACGTTTAGGTTATTCATTGGGAAATCCCGACTTTCAGCCAGTAATCACTGGTAATGATGTCCATATTGTGCCTGTGGGCGATGGAGATTACTGGGTAGGTGCAACAGTGGAGTTTCCTAGCAATGGCAATGAGATACCGCCAAATCAACAACTGCTGGAGTCTGTTCGAGAACAAGCGATCGCTTTTTGCCCAGAGTTAGCAACAGCAAGTATAATCCGCACTTGGTCAGGGTTACGTCCCCGTCCCGAAGGACGCCCAGCACCCGTTATCGGTAAGCTACCAGGATTTAATAATGTACTTCTTGCTACCGGACACTATCGCAACGGCGTTTTACTAGCACCCGCCACAGCTCATACAATTCGTGAGATGATTATTTCTCAGGGGACTGTTGACTGTTAACTGTTAACTGTTAACTGTTAACTGTTAACTGTTAACTGTTAACTGTTGACTGTTGACATCCCCATCCCTTTTATAAAAAAGTATTTTTTATCTTTGTGCCTTTTTTTATATTTAAGGCGCGAAACTTTTGCACTCCAAATTCATAGGAAAATAGCGTGTCAATAACAGAACATAAAATCAATGTAGATTCACTGGAATGGTTTTATCGCGAATCTTCACCAATTGGTAGAACTGACTTGCTACCTGTGTTGTTACTGCATGGCATCGTATCACAAAGTTACAGTTGGCGTCATATTATACCTGCTTTAGCCAGCCAGGGTACAAGAGCGATCGCTCCAGATTGGATTGGTTATGGCTTTTCTGCAAAACCGGAAAAACGAGATTTTGCTTACACTCCTGATGCTTTTATCAAAGCTTTAGAAGGATTTATTAAAGCGTTAGAAATTGAACGTTTTTCTTTAGTTGTGCAAGGCTTTTTAGGTTCTGTAGGACTACAATATGCATTGCGTCACCCTGAACAAATTGCTAACTTAGCTATTTTAAATACACCGATTTCAACTGCTGCTAAATTGCCCTGGAAAATTAAACAAATGGGTTTACCTTTAGCTGGTGAAGTGATCACCCAAGACCCCCTGTTAGTTGACCGGACGCTAGAAGGTGGTTGCCGTTACCGAATAGAAGATCAAGATTTAGATATTTATCGCAAACCATTTTTGAAAACTTCTGCTTCTGGGCGAAGTTTATTAGGAACTATTCGCAATTTGCAACTTGAACCAGCAATGACAGAAATCGAATCTGGTTTTAAAGAATGGCAGCAACCAGTTCTAATTCAATGGGGTATGATTGACCCTTGGTTGCCCATAGACATAGCACAAAGTTTTGTCGATTCTGTACCGAATACCGAATTAATCAAACTTAATAACGTCGGGCATTATCCTCAAGAACACTACCACGAGGTGATTTTGCAAGACCTTTTACCCTTTGTGCGTCGTAAAGATTCCTAATGAGAATAGAAATCGGGCAAAAATCGATATTATAAAAATGAAACCACTGTCTTGGAAAATTCTGAGCATTGAAAACTGACACTTAGACTTTCCACCAATAAACACAGATAAACATCGATAATTTATCTGTCTTGAAAAGTTATGTTCGCCGGAAGCCGGCGCTCATACTTTTCGCTGTGTTTATTGGTGTTCATCGTGGTTAAAAAAATAAGTTAGAGGTTTTGCTAGCAATGGCTTATTCCTGGTATAAAGCATTTCATATTGTCGGATTTGTAGTTTGGTTTGCCGGTTTGTTCTACCTGGTACGTCTTTTTATCTATCACGTTGAAGCTAACCAAGAACCTGAACCAGCACGCACGATACTGAAGAATCAGTATCAAATTATGGAAAAACGCCTCTATAGTATCATCACCACTCCAGGAATGTTCTTAACGGTAGCAATGGCAATTGGTTTATTAAGCACTGAACCAGATGTTTTAAAAGAGGGTTGGTTACATATCAAACTACTGTTTGTTGCCATTTTAATTGGCTATCATCATTACTGCGCTCGTCTGATGAAGCAATTAGCAGCAGATGAGTGTCGCTGGAGTGGTCAGCAGTTGCGTGCTTTAAACGAAGCACCTACAGTCATGTTAGTTGTGATTGTATTGCTGGCTGTGTTTAAGAATAATCTACCTACAGATATCACAGCCTGGGGCATTTTCGGCTTGATTATTTTTATGGCGGTTACAATTCAACTTTACGCCAAAAAACGTAAACGGGATAAAGAGAAGCTGATGCCACAAATACCACAAGTTCCTCAAGAACAAAGTTAGACAAAATTGCCTGAGATACTTTAAATTAAGAAATTTTAAAACCTAGTGATATCTCAGGCGTAAATATTTCAGCTACGGCAGTTTGCAATGCAATTAGGTGAGGTACAGAACTAGATTCTAAAGCTAGATATTAAAAAATATTTTACTCTTGCGTCCTAAATTCTGCTATATAATGCACCTTTGCTTGCAATGGCGAAAGAGGTAAACCCACTATGGAAAATCAGTCATTATTTAATAATCGAGTGGGCATACTAGCTACAATGCACCAAAAAGAGAGAGTAATTGCCCCACTATTGGAACAAGAATTAGGAATTAAAGTTAAAGTACCGCCAAATTTTAATACTGATATCTTTGGAACATTTACAAGAGAGGTGAAACGTTCAGGTACTCAAATTATAGCAGCAAGATTAAAAGCCGAAAAAGCATTAGATGTTACAGGAGAAACTTTAGCGATCGCCAGCGAAGGTAGTTTTATACTTGATCCCAGCTTACCTTATATTTACTCTAACAGAGAAATTGTCATTTTGTTAGATAAAGAAAATGATTTAGAGATTATTGGCGAGGAATTTTCTTTAGAAACTAATTTTAATTATCAAGTAGTGGACAACCTTGAAGAAGCAGAAAATTTTGCGAGAAAAATTGGTTTTCCCGAACATGGAATAGTTGTCAGGTTTGAGTTATCAGCCACAAATGATATTAAAATTATCAAAGGTATTACTACAGCAGAAAAACTTTTAGAAACTGTTAATTTTGCCCTAACTAATTCACCAGATGGTCAAATACACATGGAAACAGATATGCGGGCACTTTATAATCCCACGCGGATGAAAAATATCAACAAAGCTACCCATGACTTAGTAAGAAAAGTTAACAGCCATTGCCCAAACTGTTCTGCACCTGGTTTTTCAATAACTAAAAGCATTAAAGGATTACCCTGTGCAATTTGTTATATGCCTACTCCTTTAACTCGTGCGGTAATTTATCAATGTAAAAAATGCGGTTTTAGTCAAGAAAACTTATTTACTGATGGTCAAGAGTTAGCTGATCCGTCCCAATGTTCTTACTGTAATCCATAGGCTTTAAAGTGAATGCTAATATTTAGATAAAACCCCCCTCTGTTAGGTAAAAACATGAGGGGAGTTAGAGTTAAAGTCCGGTAGGGTAATCGGGCTATCTAAGTATTTAATATTTATGCCTTCTTTCTTTGCTCCTCCTGAAGACAGATAAAAATTTTATTGAAATTATGTGTTGGTATCTTTTGAAAAAAATCCCCCTTTGCTAGGTAGTAAAGGGGGATGTAGGGTTAAAGTTCTTCAGGTGATCGGAATATATATTTTTATAATTTATGATGTTTATATTTATTCCTTCATTAGATAGAGAAACATATTGTCAAAATCCTCAAGAATGTATCTTTTATGACAGAAAGTGAATATTATCCAAAAGTCAAAAAGCGATTTAAACTTATAAAAAGCGATCGCGTGTTAAATCTGATTTATTATGCTTATAAATATTTAAAGACTAAACTTTAGGAATTAATAAAAAAGCTCTCTTGCAATTGACTAGCAAGAGAGCAGCAATATGGTTATGGTGTGAGGAGCAAACTGAATATTTGCTTTCGTTCATAACCTAACAAATCAATGTGACATGTTCGTAACAATTATATGAACATCATGCGATCGCTTTATCCCTGAACTAGAGCATTTTTTCCAAAAACTGCTTGGCGCGATCGCACTGAGGACTCTGAAAAAACTCCTTGGGTGTGGTATCCTCTGCTAAAGTTCCTTGATCGAGAAACATAATCCGGCTAGCAACTTCTCTAGCAAAGCCCATTTCGTGGGTGACGATTGCCATTGTGATTCCGGTTAGTGCCAAAGCTTTCATCACTTCCAGCACATCTTTAACCATTTCTGGATCTAAAGCAGAGGTGGGTTCATCAAACAATATCATCTCTGGTTCCATCGCCAACGCCCGCGCGATCGCAACTCGTTGTTTTTGTCCACCGGATAATTTGGATGGGTAGACATCGGCTTTTGGCTCTAAACCTACTTTACCGAGCAATTCTAGACCCTTCTGTTGCGCTTGCTGTTTGTTAATTCCTTTTACCTTAATGGGTGCGTAAGTGACATTTTGCAGCACTGTCATGTGAGGAAACAAATTAAAGTGTTGAAACACCATCACCAAACGTTGGCGAATCTTGCCGATATTTATTTTAGGATTAGTAATTTCTTGCTCGTGAAAGTAGATTCGTCCTCTGGTGGGATATTCTAGCAAGTTCATGCATCGTAAAAAAGTAGACTTGCCCGAACCAGAAGGCCCTAAGATAGCAACTACTTCTCCCTGGTAAATCTCCGTATAAATATCTTTGAGTACATCAAGTTTACCAAAGGATTTACACAAAAATTCTGTGCGAATTACGGCATTACTCACTTTGCCTTAACCTCCTTTCTAAAGCGGATGCACCAAACGTCAATCCCATCACCAGAACGTAGTAAATTAACCCGGCAAACAGCAAGGGTTCAAAATAAATATACTTATTTGCCCCCACAATTTGGGCACTGCGTAAGATTTCCACCACACCAATTGTTGACACTAGTGCGGAATCTTTCAAGAGTCCGATAGTTTCATTCACCAACGCCGGTAGAATGTTCTTCAATGCTTGAGGCAAAATCACATCCCACATCATCAACCAATAGGGTACACCCATAGACAGCGCCGCTTCACTCTGTCCTTTATCTACCGCCTGAATCCCGCCTCGAATGGTTTCCGACATATATGCACCTGAATTCAGGGTAAAAGTTAGTACCCCTGCCTCCAATGCCGAAATATCGTAGCCTGTAAGTTGAGGTGTGGCGTAGTAAACCAAAGCCAACTGTAACAGCAGAGGTGTGCCCCGAAATACAGAGGTATAAGCGTTAGCAAGCCAGGTAAGCGGCTTGATACCAGTAATCTTCAATAACGAGAGTACTGTCCCCCAAATTAACCCCAAGGATACAGATAATAGCGTGAACAATAAAGTTAAAGGGATTCCCTGAAGAATAAAGGGAATATCTGGAAGAATTCTGCTGAAGTCTAGATTTAGTCCGCTTTTAGTTGAGGATGCCGTATCAACGGTAGTTTTTTGCGAAAACCACTTGGTTGCAAGTTTTGCCAATTCGCCTTTATCCTTCATTTGTTGAAGGACTTTGTTAAACGGTTCAACCAGAGAGGAACCTTTAGGAAAAGCGATCGCCGATCCGCTAGCTTCCTCTGAAGGAATAACGTTAAACTCTAAATCTGGGTTAGCTTGGGCAAATCCCTTAGCAACGGTATCTTCAACAATTGCTGCATCAATTCGCCCAGATTTGATTTCTTGAACTACTTCTGGTACTTTGTTGAGTTGTTTTAGCTGAATACCCGCAACTTTTTGGGCAATTTTTTGAGCATTTTGCTCTTGGATAGTCCCTAGTTGTACTCCAACCTTTTTCCCTGATAAATCTTTTGGCTGCTTCAGGTTACTATTTTTAGGAGCGACAATTGTATCTTTTGCTTCGTAATAAATAATTGAGAAATCAACATTTTTTTGACGTTCTGGCGTCGGAGTCATCCCAGCCATCACAAAATCAGCCCGATTTGCTTGGAGTGCGGGAATTAAACCATTAAAATCGGACTCCATTACCTTGAGTTTGAACCCTAGTTCTTTGGCAAGGGTATTAGCAATATCAATATCAAAGCCAACAATTTGCCGATCGCCCCCTTTTGTGTCATAAAACTCATAAGGTGGGTAATCTGGTGAGGTAATTAACGTCAGCGTGTCTTTGCCAACAGATGAAACTGCTTGTAAGGGATTGCTATGGCCCGCGATGCTGATTACCAGCATCACTGCAAACATCGTCAAGAGCCATGCTTTTCTGTTCTTCATAGGCTTGCTGATTATATAGATACACCTGATATGAGCAGAATATCAGGGAATTATATAACTGTACCTTTTGAATAAACAGTAGAGACGTTGCAATGCAACGTCTCTACGAAATAATCGGTTTTTTTGCTTGAATACTGAATCGGTATTCTAGTGGCAGAAAACGCATACAGTACTATGTTGGTTATCTTTAAGGCAGCGATCGCTTACTTGCAGAAATATCTACATTGACTAAAATACCTTAAGTAAATTCTGAATTTTTATTAACAATCAAATGCTGGACTTGCTCGTAACAACAATCAATAAAATAACTAAACCAAGTAACTATTCCTAGAAATTTCGAGCCTTCTTCGATTGTGGAATGCAAAAACATTTTTTCTGGAGTAGCAACATCAACAATAGTTGATATAACAAAAAAGAAAAGTGATAGTAGTAGAATTGTATAATTAGTCTTTTGAAATAGCGATTTAAATTTGAATAAATAAACTAAGATTATAATAGCATACATACCAAAGAAAATTGATTCAAAAAGGTTTTTAATCGGACTAGGATTGGTAAAAGTACTCAAGTCGATAAAAGAGCGATAATAATATTCATGAATTTGAAATAAGTCATCCAAAAGAATAACTAATGTAATGCACCCAGAAAATAGTAAAAATTTCGACCATTTTTTAGATTTTAATCCCCCCTTTTTTTGTAAAAGGAAGGAACTAAATATAGAAGTTGCTGCTGACGCACACCAAAACAATATACCAAGCATAGAAATCATGCCTGTGTAAGGAGGTAATTTCCCCATTTCGTTAGGATCTACAACTAATATATAGAACGGAATGCCCTGAATTTTAACTATAATTTGCGTCACTATAAGAAAAATTGTTGTCGGCAAAACCACTCTAACCACGATGGCAGGTAGATTTTTAAATAATCGAGAGTTGAACGAATTTGATTGCATGTCCATTTTATAATCATTCCTTAAATAAAAATTCGCGCTTTTAAAAAACAGAGGCGCATATAAATTTGCAATTTTTACCTGTAATGAATTGCGACATGAAAGGCATAAGTGCCATGTCAGATGAAGTATGCATCTGATAAGCGCTTTAGAACCATATACATCGACTTTGCCAAAGTGCCTAATCTATATGGGTATTAAAGTTAAGTAAAGATTAAGCTACTACTAAGGATATCTTAAACTAAAAAGTCACTGAAGTTTTTTTACTTACAAAATTTTTAAATAAAAAAGTCTACTCACTCTTTTATGTAGTTTTTTGTACATGAAGGATGAGTAATAGGACGTGGGACATTAGCCTGCATCTAGCACTCCGCTACGCCGTCCAATCTTCCCCAGTTGTTGGATTTGCCGTGGAGGCAAAAAAGAGCATGACAAATTTACCCAAGTAATCCTTCGGCGTAAACATCACCTGCTGTTGGCGACTCTAAAGTATAAAAACGTAAGTGTTATTAAGCATCAAAAAGTCATTAAGACAGCAAAAAGTGTATCGTGTTGTTTTCTGCCTTAGACTTCTACAGGGATTGTAGTTGGCATTGCCTCTCGTAGAGAAGAAATCTGTTAGCGCAGCGTTTTGTAGAGAGGAACAATCGTCACTTTTCAAGACAAGACTTCATTGCCTAAATCCTCTAGCTGTTTTCTATGGGCTACAACCCACTGCGCTTAAAGCATTAAGCACTACTGAACTACTTACAGTTGCCATCTACACAGTATGCTGATTGATAGGTACTAGGACGCTTACCAAAAATTGTATAACGATTATCGCGGACTTGTTCGTAGAAGCGATCGCCTACCCACTTAACTCCAGGTAAAGCTCGATAAGCATCTACAAATATACTTCCTAGCGGTAATAACCGCCCAATTTCTTCAGCGGCGTCACTACCTTGCCAACGTCTTTGAGGCGCATTGCCATCAATTAAAATCATGCCTTGTTCGCAATCTTGGGCTGTGATTCCCCATCGTGAAAGTGTGTCCTCCTCTTGCATAGGGGCGTAGCGAAACAGCTTTCCTTGGTCTAGAGTTTCTAACAATTGCACTAAAGTAACGCAGAGATGACAATTTCCGTCGTAGATCACGTAGTAATTCATTTTTTCTGTTGTATCACTACATCTAGTGTAATTATTTTACAGGTTTATTTTCGTCTTATTCCGATTTTTGCAAGAAGTCTATTGAAATCTTTTGCACTTGTTTAGGAGCTTTAATCTCAGCAAATAGCTGAATTGCTCGGTTAAAGTTTACTTTACTTTCATCAGTCTTGATCATTTTGGAATAAGTTAAACCTAATTGAAAATAAGCTTCAGCTAAGTCACACTTAGCACCTATTTTATCCAAAAGTTCAATTGCTTCTAGATGATTAGTAAGGGCTAACTTAAAATCAGCTTGTTGCCGATGGATTTCTGCTAAACCATTAAGTGTTTTTGCTTTTACCTGCATATAATGACTCTCCTCAGCAAAATTCAAAGCTTTGCAGAACATTTCATTTGCCTTGGCGAAATCTCCTAAATTGACGTATGTTTGACCTAAAATCTGAATAAAATAGGCAAATCTTCCGGTTTGTTCTACTTTTTCGTTCGTGATAGCATGATAAGCTACATTTGCTAGTGAGTAGGAAGCATCACACAAACCTAAGTAGGAATTTACCAAAGCTAAACACACCGAAGCTTTTTCTGCCCAGCGATGATGATCAGTATTTTGAGCTAGGTAAATGACTTGTTGAAATAACTTTGCAGATGCTTCTAATTCCCACAAGTCGATTTTGTAAAGACCAATGCTCAATAGAGAATCTACTTCTAGCATTCTGAGATAGTAGACTGTATGTTTATTTTCTGGCTGAGGTACGAGTGATTTGAGTGCTTGCGTTGCCAGCGTAATAGTTTTTTTCTGACAGGCGATCGCCTGATTAATTTTACCAGTTATCCAATACAAATCACCTAAAATATTGTATAATTCAATTAAATATTGTTCATCTTGAATATTGCTGATAATTTGATTAATCGCAGTCAGTATAGGCTGAATTAAACCCATACGATATAGGGTGCTACCAAGAGTTAAAAACTGTCGCCATTGATTATCTCTACTTTTTAAAATGACTTTACCTGCTAACCCAAATTCATTAATTTCCACATAGTGATAATAGGCTTCTAAAGCTTGCAAAGCATCTTTAAAGATGGCAATTTTTTCAACACTAGCTGTCCAAAACTCTGCGGTTTTGTGGTTGGTAATTTCCCACTCATCGCTATTACGTAAACGAGCGATCGCCTCGGCTCGAATCACCGGATGCAACCAGTATTCACCTTTATGGCACTCTACCAAAGAACGATTTTTCAAAGAGGTTATGATTTGGCGATGCTCAGAAGATGGGACATCCCACAGTAAACAGAACAGCCCTTGAGATGGAATAGTGGGTACGTCCTGATAACGATAACATCCCAATCGGCAAAGCAAGCGATATGCTTGCAAATCGAGGGTTTGCAGACGGTTAATTTGACTAACCGCTAAATTTTTTAAGTCGGTTGCTGCTAACGGATCAGCATTATTTTCTCGCCAATAGGCAGCCATATCACCCTCAAAATCCTCTTGAATCGAACCACAGAGAATACCCATTGCTTTAGCATTACCTCCATAGGTGCGATGCATGGTTTGTATAGTTGGTTGGTCGATGGGTATTCCACGGTTATTAAAAAACTGTTGCCATGCAATTTGATTCAAGCCAGGAAGCCGATAATGCTCAACATTTACCGCCGATTCACAGAGGCGATCGCGACTTGTAATTAGAGTCACAGACTGCACCCTCGCATCAGCTAAAACCCGCAATAATTCTACATAGCTGCGATGAGGAGAAATCAAGCGTCCTTGCTGATCTAACGCTGGTTCTAGGTTGTCAATTAACACCCCAATGCGCCGGGTGTGGAGTTGGCGCTTCAGTCGTCCCAGTGTAACCCCAAATTCTACTCCAGGTTCTTCCTGAAAGTCCTGTTTTAGCCATTCTTCTACTACACGTTCCGCAGATGTAATATTTTGCGTTTCCTTCGCCATCAGTAATTCTAAAACCAACTCAAATTCCTGATGAAGATATTGCTGAGCTAAGGTAGTTTTGCCTAAACCTCCCTCCCCTTGAATGACAATCACCTTAGACCCTTGATTTACCAAAGTATTGAGGTGAGCGATCGCTTCTGTGCGTCCAATAAAATTGGTATCATCTGATTTTGGGGTGGAGTGCTGAGGCGATCGCGAGTAATCAAGCAAGCTTGATATTACACTTGTTTTCCTTAAACACCGCTCTAAAGTGCTTCGACAATTACTTTTGGTAATCTTCTCCCGCAGAGCTTTAGAAAGCAACTTCCACAACTGCGAGCCAACATCCTTGGCGTGTCCTTCAGTACAACCGTAACAATTGGCGATATCTAAGTATTTTCTACCCAACCAAACTTGCCCAAGAATAACTTTTTGCAGATCGCTCAACCGTTCCCCGGTCTGAGCAGGAATTATGGTATCCAACCATGCTAATGCTGCTTCAGCGTCCATTGCGTAACGACAAGGGTAGTTTATTTCAAATTTTAGAGTCAACTATAGTTACTCTACAGTTCCCCTTCCAAATTTTCGGATAATTTTCTGTAAATCCGACTTTTTTCCCGACTTTTCAAACTTCATTGAAAATTCATCAGCAAGTTCTCAAAAGGATGGTTGTTATTCCATCGGTAGGTGCTAAAGTATCGTTGATCAACCGTCAAAATTCGTCCATGTCCAAGATATTCTGCTAGAACAACCAGAGAAGCATCTGCCATATCCATTGGCAAATCTGCATATTTTTCCATAAGTTCAACCATGCGTCCAACATGGCTACTTCGTAAGTCGAACACCTCGAATGCTTCCTCAGCAACCTCTCTCAGAAAAATACATTGAGCATTGTTACCACCGCCTCTAGCCAGAAGGTAACAAGTTTCAGTAATAACTGGGTAAGTAGTAATTAGTGGTTCCTTGAGGTCATTTAAAACTTGTATCGCTAATTGATGCTTTTGATCATTTTGATTACCAAGGGCCACAAAAAAGCCAGTATCAGCGATGATCATATTTTTCTGGCAACATGGAGCGCAGAATACTTTGAGAATTAGCAGCTAAGTCAGCTTCTCCTTTGAAACAGCCAATAAATTTACTTTGCTTAAGCTTAGCTAACGGATCTGTTTTCTGTTGCTGAAGTTGTTGATAGTGCAGGTCAATCGAAGACTTAATTACCTCTACTGTATCTTGGTCAGTCTCTTGTTGAATGTAGGCAAGCTTTTGAATATATTCTTCATCTAGCTGGATATCAAAATTCTTCATCGTTACTACCTTGGACTGTTTATCTAGAGTATATCGCCCGCGTCGAATCGCTTAGAATAAAAGCCATAGGTCAGTCATCCTAACACCATCACTAATTATGGTGAAATCCGACCCGCGCCAATCTTTGCCTAGCAGCGCTGAACTTCCCTGTTCAGACGATACCCCTGTGGATAACGAAGACCAGAACTTTATTCCGAACTTGCTCCTCTTTTTGCTGCAATATATTTGGGAAAATCGCAATGACTGGTTTTTCAGTGTAGATATGGGCGTTTATCATACTACAGGGGTTAGTCCACTCGTGCCGATTGTTCCAGATGGATTCTTAAGCTTGGGTGTAGAACGCCGTAAAGCAGGTAAATCGCGTACAAGCTATGTTGTTTGGGAAGAAAACGAAATTGTACCCATCCTGACTTTAGAAATTGTTTCCTTAACTCCGGGTGGAGAATATGAAACTAAATTCAATAATTATGCCAAGTTAGGTGTACTGTACTACATTATTTACAATCCAGAATATTGGAAAAGAGACCGTCACCAACCTTTTGAAGTTTATCGTCTAGTAAATGGCAGCTATCAACTGCAAATTGGTGAACCTTTTTGGATGCCAGAAATTGGTTTAGGAATTGGCAGAGGACAGTATATATCTGGTGATGTCCAGCGTCAGGTATTGTATTGGTATGACGAACAAGGAAAGCGATATCAGACTCCAGAAGAACAACTGGAATTAGCGCAACAGCAACTTAAGCGTTATCGTCAGCAATTTGGGGAACTACCGGAAGGTTAAGCAGTGAGGTAATTCGTAATTTTTTTAGTCTTTTAAAGACTAGAAAAAACTGCAATCTGCTTTATTTTAGTACTACTTTTTATCAGACTCTTCAAACTACATCACATAAAACTGCCGACTTTCGCCGACTGACAAAAGAAAGTGCGATCGCTTAGGCTATTGGACATAAAGCAAAAATTTAATGTAAAAAAAGATGCTTAGCCCTCTCGCAGAAGATTTGGCAGGTAAAAACTATCCCCATCCTGATTATTTTCATAACCAGCGTCGTATTCTTTCTCTTATAGATAGTTATCTCGCCGCAGAAAAGCTACACTATCGCTTGCGGGATTTACAGTTACAGTTGCAAAATCCTCAATCGCGTCCCTGGAAACCCATTGATTGGCAGACAATTAATCGTGACCAAATCATTGGTATTGACCCAGAAATATTTTTGTCCATCCTTATAGGTGCAATGGATACAGAAGCTCCCATCCGAGGTTATACCCAAACCAGTCGGCAATATTTGGAAAAATTACATCCTCAGATGGCCCGCTTTGTTGGCGGAACAGTCGATGAAAATGGCGAACTACTAGAACTAGGCTTGTGGGAAAAGGAGGAGCGTCAGCACACACCTGCATTAATCAAGGTCTACACCCAATTAACAGGCGAGAAAATTACCCCAAAACCTCGCACTGTTAGAGGCTATCTACCTTCTGATGACCCCTACGAAGATTTATATCGCCACGGCTTACACCGCGTTGCTACTGAATACGGTGCTACCTGTCTCTATTTGTGGCTGATGGCTCATACCACTGGCGCACTCCAGGATGTTTTAGAAGAACTGGCACAGGACGAAATCAACCACATGACAAAGTTCTGGGGATTTGGGGTTTGGGCTTTCCCTGATACCTCCCTGACGCGAATTGGACGCACATTAATCAAAACGCGATCGCACAACTATCAACGCAACAACCTGCTGCGTACCCTACGCCGCATGATGAACACACTCAACTGGAATTCCTGGACTTTGAGCAACAAGACGACTCTCATTTTCACCTTCATCTATGCAATGCGTCGTCTGTGGGTTTGGAACAACAGCCTAACACCAGAATATTTACAAGACCTGTTTGGAACTAATCATTAAACTCTCTGCGCCTCCGCGTCCACCGTTCGCCTTTGGCGTCTCCCCTTGGGAGAAGTTTTGATGCCTGCGGCGGGCTGCGCCAACGGCGGAAGCCGCCGCTCAAACTTCTCTCTGCGTGAGCTTTTCATACTGCTATTCTACAACGCCCAAAATCCCATGAATTCAAAATTACCTCCCGATTTAGATCCTCACAAGCTACCCCAGCACGTAGCTATCATCATGGATGGCAATGGTCGATGGGCGACCAGTCGAGGACTACCGCGCATTGCCGGACATCGCCAAGGGGCAAAGACGCTCAAAGAACTGTTACGATGCTGCAAGGATTGGGGAATCAGCGCCCTAACAGCCTACGCTTTCTCTACTGAGAATTGGCGGCGGCCAGCTGAAGAAGTGGACTTTCTGATGCTTTTGTTTGAACGACTGCTGCGCCGCGAATTAGCTCAAATGCATCAAGAAGGGGTGCGAATCTCGTTTATTGGAGATTTGTCGGTTTTACCCAAGTCTTTACAAGCAGAAATAGAGCGTTCCAGTGCAGAGACACTGAACAATCAGGCAATTCACTTTACTATTGCAGTTAACTACGGTAGCCGCAACGAAATTATGAGAGCCTGCCGTCAAGTAGCGGAAATGGTGCAACGGGGAGAACTCACCGCCGAAGAAATAAACGAGAGTTGTGTGGAAAAATACCTTTACACAGCAGACACCCCAGAACCAGATCTACTGATTCGCACTAGTGGGGAGATGCGGCTGAGCAATTTTTTGCTGTGGCAAATGGCGTATACAGAGATGTACTTTACCGATATTCTCTGGCCAGCTTTTGATAGAGAAGCATTTCATCAAGCTTTATTGAGTTACCAAGGACGCGATCGCCGTTTCGGTCAAGTTAAAGCTTCACTGTCAGCTTAAGTTTAGTTTGACTAAATCTTAACACGGCAGCTTTCATAATAATTTTTTTATGCTGCTGATTGCACTCATACAATTTCTTACAGATGATTTGGTCGATGTCCCCCAAACACAGCAAAGCTAAAATTTTTGTACCAGCAATCCACATCTTCAAAACCTGCGGCTTCTAGCCAACTTAGTTGAATATCCAGGGTTGCCATGCGATCGTATTCCATACGTTTTTGTGCAGCTTTAAGATCTTCCTCTGAGATACCCAAAGCGCGAACAGAATCCAGCCAGTTTTGACGATAGAGTTTTTCTAAATTAGGAGTTTTACCCAAAACCTGATCAGCGTTGACAAACATCCCTCCCGGATTGAGGACATTGTAAATCCGCTGAGCAAGACGTTCCTTATCAGCATTAGACAAATGGTGAATCGATAAGGCAGAAATTACAAGGTCATAAGAACCACCCAAATCAGCCTCAACGTAGTTACCAATCAAAATTTTGGGAGATTTACCCATTTTGCTAAATCGAGACTTAGCTTTCTCCAACATCTCAACAGCTAAGTCTACCAAGGTGAACTCTGCATTGGGAAATATTGCCTGAACCATACCTGAGAAAAGTCCAGTACCAGCGCCCAAATCTAAAACCTTCAGCGGTGCATTGCGATCGCCTGGTATAATTCCAACAGCCGTTTTGTAAAAGTCATCAAAACACGGAATTAGAGTACGACGTAGATTGTCGTAATCTGCTGCGGCAGTATTAAAAGCTTCTTGAATATTCATGTTTTAATTTTTAATAGAGGTAGTACCTTCTGCTTTAATAAGTCAATTAAAGCTGCTTCCATAAATTCATATTCATCTGGTATATCCAAACATATAATTTTCTTACCTTTTAGAAAGGGTTGAAAATTGTTTGATAGCTTATTTTTATGTGACTTTTCCATCACAAAAATAATATCAGCCCATTCAATTACTTCTGTGGATATTGGTACTTCGGCATAGCGATCTAAACCTGCCGAGTCTGCCTCAAGTCCTTCGTATTCAGAAAACACAGCCTCAGCAGTAGGACTTCGCAATTTATTCCGGCTACAGATAAATAAAAGCTTTTTCATTAACTAATAACAAATTTTCCCTGAGACTCTCTAGCTGGCTGAGCAAATCTTTAAGTCACTGCGATGCCTGCGGCGGGCTACGCCTACGCATCCTGTTCAGCTTCAAAAAGTTGCGTTGGGGTATAGTGTTAGACAAAGAGAATTTTATTGCTGTACGTGTAATCCATGAACTATACCACCTTCAGAATCAAATCTAGACTTAATGATAGAGAAAAACCTGCTATCTCCTTTTTCAAAATGTCTGAAAATTGCGTAAGCGAGTATATCAGCAAGTTGAATTAGTCTCGAAGCTTTTGAGTCTAAAAATAAAGGCACTTCAGAAAAGTTTCTGATAACACCCCAACTATATCCAATAGTTCTAAAGTCAGTTGCTAAAGATTGAATTGTTGTCTCATAAGTAGATTTGTCAAAAATTATGATGCCTCTTTGTGTCTTATCATTTTTGTGCAGCCTTATCAAATACCTATCAAACCTACTAGCCAGTTGTTCAAATGCAACTTCAACAGGATCTTTTGGTGATACTACAGTCTTTTTGATAACACTTGCGAATAGTCGGTTACTTGGGTGTGACTGTAGGAAAACCTGCAAAATATCTTCAATAGCTTTCTCTCTATTGCTCTTAGGATAGCTCCTCCACTTTCCTCTACCACTGAGCATAGGACTACCGTGCAATTCGACTGTTACTGGATCAGCAGGATCAAATCTAGCAGCAATTTAATCAAGCTGATCAGAAATCCAATATCCTTGGCGCTCAAATACACAAAATCCAGCCAGTACAAAATATTGTTGGTTTGAGTCGTAAGTTGTGCCAGACTCATCTGCATACAGCAAGTACATGGCTGTTTTATATCTTTAGACAATAAAAATCAGTCAAGGGGAGACCTAGCTCCCGCGATCTGAAAAGGTCAGACCTCTTGACTGCTATTTATATTGTATCAGCTACTTTATAGGCTAGCTTGTTTCTAGCTGCCTAGTGATTAAATGTAGAATAGCTTACTCTGCGATCGCCTCACAGACAACCCGAAAACTATGCCAAGTAGAAGCGATCGCTTACAATACACTCAGATAAGTTTGCTCAGAATTCATCGGCAAAACCCGCAACTTCCGGTTTTTCAGGTCTGGTTCTAATCCTAAAACTTCCATTGGCGTGACACCTAAAAGAGCATAGGGTACTTCCGTAAGTTCCAGACAATCAAAGGTTCCTTGGCGTTCTCCAATAGCAAGTTCAACATCTCGAAAAATTCGCCCCTGCTGCACTCCAGCAGCCGTCTCAACCTGAGCTTCTCCACCTTGAACTAAACCTAGTTGATTAATAATCCTAGCAGGCAAGCACAGCAACGTTGCACCTGTATCAACTAAGACATCATCCAAAGTGTAAGAGCGAACTTCCTCTGGAGAAATGAAGCCTCGTTGAGCCAGAACTTGATCAATTCGATTCGTGACAGTAAGGGTAATTATTACTTGCCCCATTTGCTTACCCTGAAGATTTGGCAGTACCAGTTTACCCATTTCAGCGAACTCCTGAAAATTCAGTATTTTTGAATAATGCACCAATATGCAAAAACGCTAAGAAAACTTTCGCCCCGCCCTCTTAAAGAGACTACTCAACTAATTGTCCTAAACACTGCCTGTAAAGCATTAAGACGATTGATAGCAGCGAAGTTAATCAAAGGCGTAGCGTTGCAAATAACTGTCACAACTACCAAGAACCTGTTTGAATTGACTCAATATCATCTGTTAAATCCATTTCAGTATAATGGCGTGGAATTTTTTGTTGCGCTAAAAGTTGCTGAAATTCCCATACAGATAGATTAGCCAAGCGGCGTGCTTGACCAAAAGTAAAAATATTTTGGTCGTATAACTGCAAGGCAATTTCCTGACGAATAGCCTGCTCACCTTGATTTATGGAATCTGGAGATAATTGCAGGTTAATTGAACTCACAAATTGACTCATACCCAAAAACCAACATTTTACCTTTAGCATAAAACATACGACTGTTTACAATACACTCAGATAAGTTTCCTCAGTATTCATCGGCCTAAATATATGCCTCGAAATAAACGACGAAGCATCGATAAATCCAAACTAACAACTTCGGGATTTTTGCCTATACGTGCAGAATAATATTGCCGATTAACCATATTACTTTTTGGAATCTCAAAGGGACTAATTGCATAAAACAAAGACGCAGAAAAAACTCTCTGCGCCTCTGTCTTGGAAAGTTCTGTTCGCCGAAAACCGGCGCACCCTGCGGGAAGCAAGCTACAGACTTTCCGCTGCGTCTCTGCGTGAAATCTTCTTCTTTACACCATTTCAGACGAAGCTTGCACCATCGGCTGAGGCTGCGGCTGGAACATGAACAACGAGTACACCACATCTCGGCGGATGTTGACCATCATATCCAAGAACAATTCATACCCCTCGCTCTTATACTCAATCAGCGGGTCTTTTTGACCATAGCCACGTAATCCCACCGATTCGCGTAAGGCATCCATTTGTTGCAAGTGTTCTCGCCACAGAGTATCAATGCGTTGCAAAATAAAAAAGCGTTCAGCTTGGCGCATGAGTCCTGGCTGAATTTGGTCAATCTGTGCTTCTTTGAGGTCGTAAGCAATCCGCACTTGTTCGTGGAGAAAGAATTTAATCTCACTAACAGACATATCCTCTAATTGACTAGCTTGTAAGTCTGCTAGCAAATAGACAAATTCTTTGACTTTCTCAACCAACTTTTCTAACTCCCACTCTTCGGAAGGTAAGTCTGGGTTGATGTAGTAGTCAACGATGTCATCCATCGTTTTTTCGGCGTACTTAATTACCTGTTCCTTTAAATCTTGACCTTCTAACACCCGGCGGCGTTCGGCGTAGATGGCGCGACGTTGGTTGTTCATGACCTCGTCGTACTCAAATACCTGCTTACGGATGTCGTAGTAATAGGTTTCGACTTTTTTCTGAGCGCCTTCCAAACTGCGGGTAAGCATCCCAGATTCGATGGGCATATCTTCTTCTACTTGGAAAGCATTCATTAATCCAGCAACGCGATCGCCACCAAAAATCCGCAGCAAGTTATCCTCTAAACTGAGGAAGAATCTCGTTGTTCCAGGGTCGCCTTGTCGTCCTGCACGACCGCGCAACTGATTGTCAATGCGTCGTGACTCGTGGCGTTCTGTACCAATGACGTGCAAACCGCCGATTTCTACTACTTCGTTATGTTCGCGGGTAGTAAATTGTTCGTACTCCTGCTTGACGCGGTTATAAGCTTCCCGCAATTTTTGGATTACGGGGTCATCGATGGGAGCTTTTTCTGCTGCCACAGCTACCTTGTCTTCTGCTTCTAGTTCGGGTAAGCTGCGATCGCCATACTCACGCACCGCAATTTCTACTGCTTCTTTTAATAACTGTTCTGTCTCTTTTGTCAATTGGGTAGGGAAAATTTCTGGTGAAGCCCGCCAAGTTTTGACTTTTTTGCCAGGGACAAAACCTTGACCACCACTACTTGCACTCGGTAGACCACCAGCTCTTTGAACACTAAACGCATCTTCATCTTCTGGCTGGACAATCCGCGGCATAAAGTATTCTCGCAGCTTCAGACGTGCCATGTATTCGGAGTTACCACCCAGAATAATATCTGTACCTCTACCCGCCATGTTTGTCGCAATAGTCACAGCACCTTTGCGTCCTGCCTGTGCCACAATTTCTGCTTCACGTTCAACGTTTTCTGGTCTGGCGTTGAGTAGTTCGTGGGGAATTTCTAGCTGTTTAAGCAGTCGGCTGAGATACTCAGATTTTTCTACACTAGTGGTTCCTACTAATACGGGTCTACCGATTTCGTGCATTTCGGCACATTCTTTGGCAATTGCTCCCCACTTACCTGGTTCGGTTTTAAAGACCATATCAGACAAATCTTCGCGTCGTCTATCGCGGTTAGTAGGAATTACTGCAACTTCTAATTTGTAAATTTTTTCAAACTCAGGTTCTTCTGTTTTTGCTGTTCCCGTCATTCCACCGAGTTTTGGATACAGCAAGAACAGGTTTTGATAGGTAATCGTCGCCAAAGTCTGAGTTTCTGGCTGAATTTCTACATGTTCTTTGGCTTCAATCGCTTGGTGTAGTCCATCACTCCAGCGTCGTCCGGGGAGCACCCGACCGGTAAATTCATCTACAATCACGACTTCCCCGTTGCGGACGATATAGTTTACGTCCTTCAAGAACAGTTCTTTGGCTTTAATTGCATTAAAAACAAAGTGTGCCCAAGGATCTTCCGGGTCAAATAAATCTGTGACTTCCAAAAGATTTTCGGCTTCCGCAAAGCCTTCATCTGTCAGTAGTACGTTACGAGCTTTTTCATCCACCTCGTAATGCTCGTCTTTTTTGAGAGTTAGTGCTATTTCAGCAGCTTGCAGGTATTTTTCTGTAGGTCTTTCTACTTGTCCAGAAATAATCAGCGGTGTCCGCGCCTCATCAACTAAAATCGAGTCTACCTCGTCGATTACGCAGTAATTGAATGGGCGTTGTACCACATCTGCCATTGATGTCGCCATGTTATCCCGCAAGTAGTCAAAGCCTACCTCGCTGTTGGTAACATAGGTGATGTCACACTCATAGTTTCTTTGGCGTTCACTGGGAGTCATGCTTGCTTGAATTAGCCCCACACTCAACCCCAAGAACCGATGTACCTGTCCCATCCATTCCGCGTCTCTACGAGCTAGGTAATCGTTGACGGTAACGACATGTACACCTTTACCAGTAAGGGCATTCAAATAACTTGGTAAGGTAGCAACCAGCGTTTTACCTTCACCGGTTTTCATTTCGGCAATTTGCCCTACATGCAGAATCACACCACCTAAGAGTTGGACATCAAAGTGTCGCAAGCCTAAGACTCGGCGTCCTGCTTCCCGAACGACAGCATAAGCTTCTGGCAAAATATCATCCAGAGCTTCGCCTTTAGCAAGCCGCCCTTTAAACTCTGTGGTTTTACCTTTTAACTCATCATCAGAAAGAGCTTTAATTTCTTCCTCTAAAAGGTTAATTTCAGTAATGTAAGGTTGGTATTTTTTAAGCTTACGAGCGTTGGGATCGCCCAACAATATTTTTAGCATGGCAGGTTATGGAACTGAATCAAGGGGGATAGGGATTAAATGAGTGGTATTGATTATAAACGTTTAACCCAGCTTAGCCGTCTTATTCGTGAATGGGTGTCAAATGAGAATCAACTCCAAAATAGGAGAAAAACTTGCTAATCAGTTTACTAAATGATGGGTTTTAACTCTTATCTTATATTTAGACTTCCTTCATAGTATCATTTTGCCCCCATCTCAGGACACGGAAGGCTACCCATGCTGAGGTAGCGATCGCCGGAATAGAGAAGTAGGGGATCATGGGGATAAGGTAGAGTATACTTACCCTTTTTCTATCCTCCCTCTTGAATGCGGCGGAAATTGAACTCACTAGCGCTGGGATGACAGCTAACACAGCTGCCGACTTGGACAGGACGTGGTAAGTTGACTTTCGGATGCAAAGCTTTGAAATAACGTGAGTTATTAACGCGGTAGGGTGTTTCTTCGTCTTTTAGCTGGGTACGGGAGAAAGTCGAAAGATATTTCCACACCAAAATCCGCGGCGGATCGACTAAAGGCTGTAGTTGTGCGCCGTAGTGCTGCGAGTCTTGCAGGAGATTTTTCCAAGTTTGGGTGGGTAAGACTGCTGGTGGCAAAGCAATGTGACATGTAGAGCAGTTTTCCAAATATAGTTGTTGTCCCAATTGGTACTGTGCAGGCACTATGTCAACAGTACCAACTTCAGAGGTGGGAGTAGCACTGTAGGCGCTAGTTACTGAAGACAGCAGCCAACCCATAACCAGACTCCAAACCAAAACTATTAAAAGTAAACCGAAAGGCTGACGTTTGAGCTGGCGTTGGTTATTTTGCTGTAGTAATTTGCGATCGTTGTAAAGCGGGCGTTTTTCGCCCTCGCGGGTTTTGCGCTTAACAAAAATTGACATTCCTCACATCCCCAGCTATTTAAAAGTGGCGCTTGTGCTAATCATAGGGCTTACGCAGTATTGGCAGTGAATTAACCACAGATAAACACTGATAAACACCGATAAATACCCATAAATTTGTACCTCAGCCGACTAAGAAACGCTATATTTTCACGGTCAGATTTTGAACAAGTATGCAGGTATAATTAAACATAAAAATATCTTAGTTCGTAGTGAGCGATTCATCGCTCAAAACAAGAATTATCAGGACTAAAGTCCTTACCCTTCTCCTAACGGAGACGCTGCGCGTAGCTTGCTTCCCCGTAGGGGTACGGGTTCGTTAGTCGCTCATGGGGGAAACCCCCATCGCGTAGCGTCTCGTAGAGAAGACCGCGCTAACTCACTACAAACTTTAATTTATTTACGCCTAGCTACTTAAATCGTTAATAGTAAAATACTTGTAGGTGATTTAACTTATCCCTTTTCTATCACTCCCCGTATTAAGTAAGTAGTAAATAAGTTAAACTACAACCCTTTAAGATGTACGCGCAAAATATCCTGAATCATTTGGTGTACAGTTTCTTTACTTAAACTGCCATCTACCCGCACAATCCGCGAGGGATTGGATGCTGCTAACTCTGCATATCCTTGCTGGACACGCCGATGAAAAGCGATTGTCTCCTGTTCAATGCGATCTAGTTTTGCTTCATCTTTGCGCTTACGAGACAGTCCCAGTTCTACATCGATATCTAGCCAGATAGTTAAATCACTTTCTAAACCAGCAGTGGCAATATCATTCAGTTGATGAATTAACTTGAAGTTAAGACCTCGGCCATAACCTTGATAGGCAATGGTAGAGTCGGTGTAGCGATCGCACAAAATATATTTTCCTGCCGCTAGACTTGGCTTAAGTTCTTGTTCAACGTGTTGCGCTCTGTCAGCAGCGTACAACAAAAGTTCTGTCACTTCGGCTACTGTGTTCTCAGATTCTAGCAACAGACTACGAAGATGTGAGCCTAACTTTGTTCCCCCTGGTTCACGAGTGAGAATCACAGAAATACCCAGACTTTCCAACCACTGACCACAAAGCTGCATTTGGCTAGTTTTGCCGCAACCTTCCACCCCTTCAAATACGATTAATTTGCCACCCATGCTGTTTTTAGTTCTTCGCAATCGACTTATTCACTGACGTTTTATTACGCTACCAGTTAAATCAGTAAACAGTAAACAGTAAACAGTAAACAGTTATCAAGGGGTGTAGTGGAGGATTTCAACCCGTCACGAATCGGCTTTGAGTTATTAGTTTTTAGTTGGAAGTAATCACACCCTGAATAATTCTCCTTTCACCCAATTATCTTAACTGTTTACCGTTTACTGATAACTGTTTACTGGAATAGCAATTGTGGCAATTCATCAATTACCTTGTACAAGAGAAACATTATGGTTGAAAATTTTAGGTAAGGGAAGAGTTCAGCAACAAGTAATAGATGAATTAGAAGCACTCCCACAAGATAATCTCTTACGTTCCAAAGCAATAGACTTATTATTGAGTTTAAAGACTACCTTAGAAGTAAATCAAAATGTAGATGAAGAGGATAGAAATTTAATTATGCGCTTATCACCTATTTACGAACAAAAATTAGCAGAAGCTAAACAAAAAGGACTTCAAGAAGGACTTCAAGCAGAACGTCGTAATGTTCTCGAAAATTTATTGCGGGTTCGATTTGGCTCTTTAGATGCGGAGTTACGAGTAATTGTTGAACCATTATTGGCATTAACTCCAGAAGAATTTACTCCTTTGTTATTGCAACTTACCCGTGAACAATTATTAGAGAGGTTCCTTTAAAATAATTCAGCTAGAAAAACTGAATTACCCATCTTTACTTAAAATCGCGAAATTGGATATTTGAATTTAATATATTAGCTTAATCTCTTACCTAAAAGGCGCGATCGCACCAGATGGAATTTTTCAGTTAAGCTGTAGGCGATCGCATAAGTTAGCAAACTGCCTAATCAGCATCACATTTTTAACTCTTTGAGTTGAAAATTTTCATTAAAATCTGCTAAATAGGGATAAGCGATCGCTAGAGTTTGATTAATCGTAATTATTTGGTCAACTTCGCTAGAAAGTTGAGTAGAAGTGAAGCCACAGTATCCGGTGATTCAACTAACAAGCCATGACCTCCACGGTTGAGCACTACAATTTCAGCGTTCGGAATACCTTGAGCAAGTTGCTCAGAAAACTTCACCGGAGTGAGAATGTCCTGTTTACCAACAATAACCAAGGTAGGACAATGAATATATTTGAGGCGCTCTGTTGTGTCGTTGCCAAGAATAGCTCGGCTGTGATGATAAAGTGTACGAGTAGAAGGCTGGAAGGGATAGTTGATTGCAAATTCGATTAGGCCTTCTATCATTCCAGGAATCGAGTAAAACTCATCTGTAAATATCCAAGGGAACACGACTTTTTCATAGAGCTTCAAGTCTACATTGCCAGGGAGGTCGCCCCACGTCTCAATAATGCTATCGAACCGTTCATCACTCTTTGCCCAAGATGATATTAGCACCAGACTTTTGACCTTTTTAGGGTGTGCCAAAACTAGCTCTTGGGCAATCTGACTACCCATTGAATGACCTAATACATGCACCTTGTCGATGCCAATGGAATCAAGTAATAGCGCAACATCACTTGCCATCTGCTGAATACTATAGGGATTGTTAGGTGCAGAACTTCGCCCCATACCCCGATTGTCTAGGCGAATTACCTGATAGTGCGACAGCGACGGCATTAATAGCGACCAATAAGTATGATCGCAAAGGAAGCCAGCAATTAATAATAAAGGCTCACCCGCTCCCTTAATGTCGTAGAACAAATCAATCCCGTTAATCTGAACTTTTGGCATAATCAATTGAGCAACAAGATTCCCGACTTCTTTAAGAAGCTGGGAATCTTGGAAAAATGTGTTAAATATGGTTGCATAAATTCTTAACGCACCTCGGATAAGTCTACAAAAGAAGATTATCAATGCGGGACAAACTTATGGTCAAGCCTATTCAGGAACAAAAAGACAGCTTTATTTATCCACGCAGTCGGTATCATGGTGAATTTAAGCCAGAGAACGTAATATTTAATGCCAACCTTCAGGAATTTTCTCAAAAAGTTGGTTACATTGCAAACTTAGAAACAGGTGGTAAACTCTCTCCTGAAGAAGCTTATAAATATATCCAGACGCTCTGGAAAGAGTTGAAACATAGTAAGCGGCAACTAAAAATTGGTTTAAAACAGGATAATTTGTAATTCGTAATACTCGCCAAGGGCGAGAAGCAAGCTACGTAATTCGTAATTCGCTCTGGGGATACGCTCTAAGCGTAGCTATGCCGCAGGCTTTACGTAATTTGTAATTTGTAATGGTTAGGCTCCGGTTCTCTATCAAAGGCTGCGCGTAGCTTGCTTCTGCTTGACAAGCCAGATGGAGAGCAAGGCGAGTGAGACACCAGCTGCTATAAAACAAGGAACATAGCCGAAACTATCCACAATCCTACCAAAGGCTGCTGCACCGATTCCCTGTCCGATAAACAGGTTGAAGGCGAACAGTGAGACAGCAGTGCCTCTAGCTTCAGGTGTTAATTCCGTGGCTTGAGTCTGGAGAGTACTATGCATCATATAAAAGCCTAATCCTGTTAACATGCTCAAAGGGATAAATAGCACCCAGTTCTGGAAAAGTGCGATCGCTAAAAAGCCTATGCACATTAAGCTACCTCCAACCCCAATTAGACCAATCTCACCCAGTCGCCGCACCAACCACTTCACGGAACGACTGTAAATTAATCCACCCAATCCAAAACCACTGAGCATAAACCCGATCACTACATAGGGTAGATTATATTGCTCTCTCAAAAATGCACCAACGTAAGCAAATCCCCCAAACACACAAAAGCCTTCTATAAATACTCCTAAAATCACGGTACGCGCAACAGGTTGAGTCATGAGTTGGTAATAAGGCCGGAGTGTTATCACTACTCGACCTTGGGAACGATTTCCATCACTGAGGTGGCGCGTTCCCCGCCACAGAAATCCAGCAATACCAAGAGAGACGATACCAAATAACAGAAAGATGTCACGCCAGCCGATATATTCCCCAAAAATGCCTCCCAAACTACCGCCCAGAATTTGACCCAGCACCAGCGCACTCAAATAGCGTCCGATAGCCGTTTGGCGTTGTTCGTAAGGGAAATTGTCGCCAATATAAGCAAGTGTAATCGGGATGATCCCAGCAGCAGCCATCCCCGTCAAAAACCGCAGCAAGGTAAGTAAAACGATATTTGAGACAAAAGCACAAATAGCTGTACCTATGGCAAATGCTACGAGTGCTGCTGTAATTACCTTAAGTTTGCCGATGCGATCGCCCAATGGGCCATAAACTAATTGAAATAGTCCGTAGGGAATCGTATAGGCCGAGATAATCACCGCAGCACTACCAACGCCAACGTTGAACTCGTCCGCAATGATATGCAACAGGGGGTCAATCACACGCGCATCAGCAATTACCATAAAGGCAGCAGCGCCCAATAGTCCTAATGAGACAGGTGTTTTGCCTGTTATATCTGTTGCTAACTTGCCCACTCACTTCTCCTATTTGGTAAGCACAAACTGCTCTAGGTCGTGATACTGCCCCTTAAAGAAACCACACTGTTTCAGGACACCTTGGCTTTGAAAACCTAACTTTTTCAGCAACTTTTTAGAAGCTATATTGTCCTGCATGACTTGGGCAATAACGAAACGCAAATCAATTTTCTTAAACCCAAATTGCAATATGGTACGCACCGCCTCAGTCATGATACCTTGTCTCCAAAAAGTGCTTGCAAGCTCGTAGCCGACCTCAGCAGAGGGTTCTTGTGTGTTCCACCTCAACCCACAAGAACCGATCAAAATATTGTCTTGCTTATGGGCAATTCCCCAGCGAATTCCATCTCCTCGCTCAAATTGCTTGGCTCTGCGTTCAGTAACAGCGATTGCTTCTTCAATCGAAGTAAAGGTATCAAGATCATGAAACTGAGTCACGGCGGGATCAGAGAACACACTAAAGATAGCTTCAGCATCTTTCAAAGTTGTCTCACGAAGAAGTAGCCTTTCTGTTTCTAATTGAGGAAAGGAAGATAATGAGAAGTTATTGCCCATAGTTGCTTTTGAGTTAGTGATCACCGCCACAGTAACAAAATACTCAAGATGCTCAACGCTGAACCGTATTTACTGACTGGTTAAATAACAAATCCCGTGACTTTTCGATATCCAACGTCTGATTTTTGAAAGCTTCTGCTTTTTCATAAGCGCGAATTGTTGCTGGACGTGCCTGAATTGTCTCAAACCAGCGCTTCAAGTTGAGAAAATCCTCTAGCTTCTGGCTTTGGCGCTCATAAGGCACAATCCAGGGATAAGCGGCAATATCAGCGATGGAATAATCGCCAGCCACAAACTCTCTATCTGCCAGTCGCTTATTTAGGACTGCATATAAGCGTCCCGTCTCCTTCACGTAGCGATTGATGGCATAGTCAATCTTTTCGGGAGCATAGCTACTAAAGTGATGGTTTTGTCCCGCCATTGGCCCTAGTCCTCCCATTTGCCAGAATAACCACTCTAGGGTTGCAACGCGATCGCGCAAATCTTGAGAAATCAATTTCCCGGTTTTTTCTGCCAAATACAGCAAAATTGCACCAGACTCGAAGACGGAAATTGGCGCACCTCCGGTTGCTGGTTCATGGTCAACAATTGCTGGGATGCGATTATTAGGGGAAATCTGAAGAAATTCCGGTTTAAATTGATCCCCAGCGCCAATATTCACAGGAATAATTGTGTACGGTAAGCCGACTTCTTCTAAGAACATCGTGATTTTATGACCGTTTGGGGTTGTCCAATAATAAAGCTCAATCATGGGTTTATCCTATTGTGTTTGATTCAGTATTAGCACGGATAGCCGAGTTGAATTATAACGTCTCTGCTCCTGATGTTTTTTGCTCAACAGCGAACATGAATCAAAAAAACTACGATAAATTGAGAATTAAAGAGCGATCAAGTTTAGATGTAGGTCAAAACTTCAACCTGTACGAGTAGTAATTATGACTTTAGTGATTTGGCGATCGCTACCCAAACTCGATGATGAATCTGAAGAATCGGCGTTAGATATTTTACATACTTCTATCTCTAGAATTTCTCAACCCACGGACGTAGTTCAATTTCCCATGTCCAAGCACTGCGCGGTTGACGTAGAATGCTCAGATAAGTCTGAGCGATGTCTACGATGGTCACTGAGCCAAGTCGAAGTGCGGGCTACGCCTACGCTTCTGGATCAAGAGTGCGATCAGGATTGTCTACCCGCTCTGGGCTATTAGATCCCCGACTTCTTTAAGAAGTCAGGGATCTAACCACCGCCAACGACCACTAGCTTTTATAAGGATTACCTATTGTGTCTACAGAGACGTTGTAGGAGAATGGTAAACGACCAGGATTCAAGCGTGTTACGTAATTTATGACATTGCTGTAGCGCTTTTTATTATCGGACTTAATGCCCTGTAGGTGTAAAAAGTCGCCGAAAAGCAGATTACAGGGATTAATGATTGGCTACCTTGCTAGCAACCGACCAAAATGGATAGTCTGTATATCCCTTATCAGTACCACCATAAAAGGTTGTCGGATCTGCTTCATTCAGTGGTGCATTTAAAGCCAAGCGTCTGGGTAAATCTGGATTTGATATAAATAAAGTGCCAAAGGCAACTAAATCCGCTTCTTTTTTTGCCAATACAGCATTACCTTTTTCACGGGTATAACCGCCATTGACGATGAGTGTACCTGTAAAGCGATCGCGCAAATGACTTGTTGGCACAATCGTCCCACCATGTCTTATGTCTGCGTCTGTGGCTTCAAACAGATGTAAATATGCCAAATCAAACCTGTTCAACGCTTGAGCCGCATAACCAAAAGTTTCTAGGGGATTAGAGTCACGCATGTCATTAAAGGTTCCACTGGGGGAAAGGCGCACCCCTACTCGGTTAGAATCCCACACACTAGTTACCGCCTCTGTCACTTCCAACAAAAATCGTGCTCGATTCTCAATTGTACCGCCATATTTATCTGTGCGTTGATTAGTACCATCCCGGAGGAATTGGTCAATTAAATAACCATTAGCTGCGTGAATTTCTACCCCATCAAACCCAGCTGCTAGTGCATTTGCAGCGCCCTGACGGTACTGTTCCACAATTCCCGGTATTTCCGAAGTTTCCAAAGCACGGGGAGTAACAAAAGGTTTTTTGCCCTCAAATGTTGATGCCTCACCTTTGGGTGCAATAGCAGAAGGTGCTACAGGTAAAGCTCCATCCGGTTGTAAATCAGGGTGAGAAATCCTACCTACATGCCATAGTTGCAGAAAAATTTTCCCTCCTTCTTGATGCACAGCATCCGTTACCAACCTCCAACCCGCAATCTGTTCTGGTGAATGAATTCCTGGTGTAAGAGGATACCCTTGCCCTTGAGGAGCAACCTGAGTTGCTTCCGCAATAATCAGCCCAGCCGAAGCGCGTTGGACGTAGTAAGTAGCGTTAAGTTGGCGTGGAACGTTTCCCTCACCTGCTCTGTTTCGAGTTAGGGGAGCCATAACTATACGGTTGGATAGTTCCAAATTACCCAACTGATAAGGAGAAAATAAGTTGATCTCAGTATTCATTGGTTGTATCTCCAAATGTGTGTAGAAAACTGGTAGGAGACAAGGACAAGAGTAGAGACGCGATTAATCGCGTCTGTACAAGAAGACGCGATTAATCGCGTCTGTACAAGAGTCAAGCGTCAATTGTAATTTTTCTTCCCCTGCTCCCCTGCCCCCACTCAGCCCTATTATGAAATATGCTGTGCTAAGGTCTTATTTAAGGTGGTCTTTGGCACTGCCCCCACGACAGTATCGACTTGCCGACCACCCTTAAATACCATCAGTGTCGGTATGCTGCGAATCCCGTAGTGGCTAGCGACAGTAGGATTTTGATCTGTGTTCAGCTTCACAAATTTCACCTGTCCTTCGTATTCCGTAGCAACTTCATCGACTACTGGGCCCACCATCCGACAAGGGCCACACCAAGGTGCCCAAAAGTCCACTAAGACTGGAATCTCACTTTCTAGAACTTCTTGTTTGAACGTGGCTTCTGTGACATTTGTGATGGATGACATAAATCGTCCTTCTGCTTTAATTCTATAATTCGATAATATCGAATAAGAAAAATATATGCCACTTTAAGAGATAATGCAACTATGAAATTCTTATATCACCCAGATAGAAAAGACATATCTTTACCAGGAGTGCTGTATGCATTGGGCGACCCTGTGCGGCTAGAGATTGTGCGGCTGCTGGCTACTGAGGGGGAACAGTGCTGTGCTGGATTCGATTTTGCGATCGCCAAATCAACTATGTCCAATCACTTTAAGATTTTGCGAGAGTCGGGGATAGTCTTGACACGCAAAGAAGGAACGCAGCACATCAACAGGCTGCGGCATGAAGATTTAGAAGCGCTGTTTCCAGGGTTGCTAGATGCGGTGTTGCAATCGGCTCAACCGTTGCCTATTTGCTCAGCAGCTAAACAAACATCACAGATCTAAGCACATCTCATTACTTTGTGAATTCGTAATACTCGCCTGCGGTGAGAAGCAAGCTACGTAATTCGTAATACTCGCCTGCGGCGAGAAGCAAGCTACGTAATTCGTAATTAAGAAAGTCTTACTTAGTCTGGGTTTCAGGGTTTGTATCTATTTCATTATTTTCGTGAAATGGTATGAGATGTGCAAGATAGCCTGTGTATAGCCATGTTCATGGGCTGCTTGGCGATACCTTGATAGATGAGTGTCGTAAAATACAAAAAAAATGTATTTTATATCTTAGGGTAGATGAAAAAATTATTTTATTTAGAAGAGTAAATTATGGATAATTTTCAGCCATGTAATTTTAAGAGAAAATCAGCTAAGCATTAGTTAGCCAAACCCTGTTGCTTGATGAATTTACGACAAATCTAGTTTCGCTACTTGAGGTACAATCAGCTACTTTCCTAAAAGGAGAATGAGATGTTAAGACGCACAAATTGCTATCAGCAAAGATGAATCAAGTGTCTCCCGTATCAATTGCTCAGTTAACAGATACGCATCTGTTTGCTTTGGAAAAACGCCAGCTGCTAGGAGTGCCCACTACAGAGTCTTTCCAAGCAGTTATAGAGCGGTTAAAGAATCTACAACCTGAACTTGATTTACTACTGTTAACAGGAGATTTGTCTGGTGATGGTACGCCTGAGTCCTATGAAAATCTCCAAAATCTGCTGAGTCCACTACAAATACTGAGTTACTGGTTGCCAGGAAATCATGACTGTGCGATCGCAATGGATGAAATTTTAAATCTGGGGATGGTTTCCCGGCGTAAGTCTTTTAAACGCGGCAGTTGGAATTTTATCTTACTCAATTCTTGTGTGCCTGGGTGCGTACATGGTCATCTTTCAGCCAAAATTCTGGATTGGCTAGACTCTGAATTAAAAATGTTGGGTGAAAACCCGACTGTGGTAGCGCTACACCATTCGCCTCTTCTCATCAATTCTCAATGGTTAGATGCAAGTATCCTAAAAAATCCAGAGGAACTTTTTGCTGTCTTGGATAGTCACCCACAAGTCAAGTTAGTTTTATTTGGGCACATTCACCAAGAATTTCAGTCTCAGCGTTACGGCGTCCATTATCTGGGTACTCCCTCAACTTGCATTCAGTTTCAACCAGAAAGCTCAACTTTTGCGATCGACCAAACACCACCTGGGTTTCGTTTATTAAAACTATATCCCAATGGTGATTGGCAAAGCTGGATTGAGCGAGTTCCTTATTCTTACCCACAAGAATTTGTAGCGATCGGATGTTAAGAAAGTTAGGAGATTTCATCTTTGTGTCTTAGTGGTCAAAAAATTGACTTTTGAACCACTAAGGCACTAAGACACAAAGAAAATTACATTACACTTTGAAATGGCTACTCATCACTCCTAACTTATCATTAAGCACTCACTTTCACTTCATCAGCAAAATTGCCCCAACGGACAAAGTGAAATGGGCCGGCGATAGAACCCCAGAGATGCTCATCGTTTTCTATATCCCGTCCCCGGTCGAGGCTGAAAAATTTCTCAGCGTCAATCTCAAATTCATTGTCAAGATAGGTGTTTTTGCCGTCGCGAACTACGATGCAGGCTTTACCAGGTTCTACTCTGCCTTTGAAGCTTGTGCCTGTCCACTCTACAATCATGTTACAACCTGGCATTTTCTCTAGTTGGTCAATAGATAGGTCTTGAAGGCGTTCGGGATTCCGAGATGCACCGTAAAATTTTTGTTCTTCCTTAATTGTGTAGTGTTCGATGAGAATATGGTTTTCTGCCTTAATCAAGTTCATTACCCGCATTCGATAGGGTTGAGTGAGCATAAAATCATAAGCTTGTTCGAGAAACAAGCTAACCCCTGAGAACAATTCCAAGGGCAAGGGCCGGATACACACACGAATATGGGCATATAAAGGCGGATTTTCAAAAGCTTGTTCTTGGTTGCTAAAGTCAGCAGCCATCCAACGAGCTAAAGTAGCAATATCCGTAGAATGAGTCATTACAGATGATCAACCAGTTGTTTGAAAATTATCTGGGAGTATTGTAGAGCTGAGGAATGGGAACTGGGAACTAGGGACTGGGGACTGGGGACTGGGGAATGGGAACAGGGGAAGAAAAATTATAATTGACTAATGACTCTTGACCCTTGTACAGACGCGATTAATCGCGTCTCTTGACCCCTTGTACAGACGTGATTAATCGCGTCTCTACTCTTGACCCCTTGTACAGACGCGATTAATCGCGTCTCTACTCTTGACCCCTTGTACAGACGTGATTAATCGCGTCTCTACTCTTGACCCTTGACTTTTGACTCTTAACAAATGACAAATGCAAGGTAAAGTATCCATGCTAAAGCGATTAATTGTTATTGTTACTGCCGCTACATTCTTTAGCAGTTCCTTGACGCTGGCACAGAGTAAAAAGCCTAAGGAGCCTGATAAATTTCCTCCGAGTCCGCTAGAAATTGCTACACCCGATCCGCTACTACCACCTTTGCGTGATAAACAGCCGTTAACTGAGGGTGAAAAGCAGAAGTTGAAGGTGGCGCTGGATGAGTTAAATCAAGAAGCTGCGGCAAAACTGCAAGCAGGGGATAAGATAGGAGCGTTTGAAATTTGGAATCGGGAACTGCGCTTACGGCGGTTTTTAGGTGCATTAGCAGAAGTGCAAGCATTATCACGAGTCGGTGCGATCGCCTGGAATCAAAACGATCGCCAAGAATTACAATATATTACTCAGCGGTTGCAAGCAATTCAAAAGCAGGCACAACCTAAAAAAACAGATACTCAAAAAAATGTCGATGTAGAACTTTTGCGATCGCTAGGTGAAGCTTACCAAAATGTGCGCTTGCCCAAACTAGCCGTAGAAGTTTATGAGCAAGTTTTGGCAGTGGTGCGACAACAAAATCCAGCAGCGCTAGTAGAAACTCTCAAGACGCTTGGGGAATTGAATTTAAGTTGGTTTGATTATCCCAAAGCTGCGACTAACTACGAGGAATTGTTAGGTTTGGCTACTTCTAAAGGCGATCGCCTGAATGAGTTAGCATACTTGAAACAACTTGCTTATATTTACAAGCAAGTAAAACAACCCCAGCAGGCAATCAATGTACAGAATAGACTAGCAGAAATTTACATAACTCAAAATAATCTTACTGAAATACCAGAATTGAAGTTAGCGATCGCCTCAGAATATGAATCCCTAGCAAAAGAAAATCCCAGTTTATTGCAACAAGCTTTTCAAAACTATCAAGAAGCTTATACTACAGCTTGGCAATTGCAGCAATATGTTCGTGCTGGTGAAGCTTTGCAGAAGTTAATCACACTGTACCGTTCTCAAGGGCAAACAGACGAGGCTTTGCAAGCTAGCCAAATTCTTGTAGAAATTGAGGATCGAGCTGTTAACTTTTACGGAATGATGCAAGCGTATGACCAAATTGGTCAATTGCATTTAGAACGCAAAGAATATCCTCAAGCATTAACAGCTTTTCAAAAAGGGTTAGAACTAGCGCAACAAATCAAACATCAAGAAACATACTTTACTGGGCAAATTGAAAAGCTGTCTAAAACAAATTTTTAATTGATAATATCCAGTAAAAAATCTGATTAGCTATAACTTTCAAATATGTTGGAAAATAAAGATTTTTCAGACGAAAAAAACTCTTCAGTTAAAAATATCTTGCTCCTAGGCGCGACTGGCTATATTGGTGGAGCGTTGTGCCGCAAACTTCATCAAACGCCGGATTTTTCCGTATTCGCACTTGTGCGTCCAAGCAGTGATATTGAGGCTATCAAGCCATTTTGTCAGGAAATAATCTGCTCTAAAAGAGTAGAAATTACCAAAAATGATGTCGAGGAAGCAATTCGCAAACACGATGTTAAAACGATAATTAATTTGGCGTGGCACATGCCTCCAGAATTAACTAAAGAAGCTCAATTTGAAAAAGATCGTATAGCATTAGAAGCCGCTTTACACGGTGCTAAAGCAGTTTCGCCAGATATTCACGTGATCGCAACCAGTGGAAATTTCTCTTTAATAACCGCTGATGGAGGACGAATAACAGAAACACCTCCGCAAGAAGGTTTTGCAAAGCCTGACTATGCCGCGTGGATTGATTTAATAGTAAGCGTCAATTTGATGAAGGATGGACTAGTAGAGGAACATATAAGCAATGGAGGTAATGCATCTATTGTTTATCCCTCATCAGTGTATGGTTCGTCGCCAAGCCGTGGGAGTTTCTGGGATTTTGCAATTCAGCAGTTTATTACGGGGAAACCACACCAGGGTTATCAACCATTTCCACCAGACTTTATGACGGCGTGGATTCACGTTGAAGATTTAGCAGATTGCTATATTGCAGCTGCGCGAAGAAGTTGCAAAGGAGCGCATTATCTCGCAGCAGGTGAAAATCTAAGTATTAGCCAGATGTCAACTTTGTTTGCGGAAGCTGCTCAGATAAGATTTCAGTGGCCAAGATTTGAAAATAAATATAACGTGTCATTTGATGATTCTCATACCCGAAAAATACTTCAACTTGAATGGAAGTATAAAGTAGCTGAGCAGATTAAGTCTTGGGTAGAGCGAATTAAAGAGTTAAGAACTTATTTCTTAGATTAGATATGAGTAAGAAACTTGGCAAAGCTGGGAGATTTTATAGGTAAGTTAATGCTGAAAAAGAATACTTGAAGCTAAATAAATAAAGTCCGCTTTCGCGGACTTTGGACATTGGATAAGGTTAAGTTTTCACCAAGAGCGTCTATCAAGATGTTAGACCTAATGTTTATTATTCATGACTAAACTTTAAAAATCAAGCTTTGGCAATCAAATATTAGGACTTAACTCCTTAATTTATGTCTTTTAATAATGTTAGTTTAAAATAAATTTTGCTTAGTTTGTATTACGTATAGATTTAAGCTAAAAGCCTTTGTTAATATAAGTATTTGTCAAATATTGAGCGTTATAAATTATCAAACTTTTAGTAACTTATATTACTAAATTATCAGACAAAACTCAAGAATTTATGTCGTTTTTTCTAAATAAAACAGAACTTATACCATTTCACGAAAACCTTGATACACATAGATTTCTTGTAGGGGCATGGCATTGCCCATTGGTGTCAACTTCAGCTCAAACACTCAATTTCCCGTAGTTTCAGATCCCCCAACCCCCTTCAAAAGGCAGGGCTGTTTCATTCCACAAGGGCAAGTAGTTTGTCAATATCATGAGAGAGAAATCGTTGAGCACTGGTGATGGAATGATGACCATTTCGACGAAGTATATTGAGAGCGCTCGCTCTCAATATGGAAAGATTTGCAGGAGCATTACCCAAACAAATTTTTGAATCATCCTGCTTGAGAACCATGTGCTTAACCCAGTGAAGGCTATTTTCGATACTCCAATGACCGCGAATACCGTAAGCGAATTCTTTGGCTGTAGAAATTAAGTTACTAATGTAACAGGCAATCTAATAATATGGTTTACCCGCTCTGGTTCCAGTTCTTTCAACCCGAATTAAGGACTTAATTCCAACCCAGGATAATTCAATTCCATCCAAATCATGAAAAACTTCTACAGTCCGTGTTGCGAGTCGATTACGAGTTTCTTCAGTCTCAATATAACAACTTGTAGGCTTTGTTTGTGCAGCAATACGTTGAATATGACGATGTAGTTTCGGCTGATTATCTTTAACGGCAATCACGTAATCGTTGCCACTGTTTGAGCGGGAATTACTTCGCAGCTTTGTAGTTTTCCTGAGCCATCAAAAATAGCAGCTATCTCTTGGTAGAGAATACTTTTATTTGTTGGTGCTTGGTTAAGAGGTAATAAATTACCGCTATTTAATTCATGCTCCCAGTCGAAAATTATTTGATTTAGACTTCCCTTTTTAAAGTCAAGGTTTTTCTCAATGATGGCGGCGATATGGATAACACCATGTTCTTTGGAATAAACCTGCTTGTTTGCTTGTAACCATTCAGGTTGGGTCATAAAAAGTTACCTGCTCGCTGTTTTAGCAGGTAGGCGTTAGTCCAAAGTAGTGGTTTTGGTTATTCCCACGTTAGCTATTGAATCCAACTGGAAAATTGCTAAGTATTAACTGTCAGGACACAATAAAAGTGTAATTTTTTTCGGTGCATCTTAATTTTGTTTCTTCCATCTATAACGGAAGCGATCGCCCGTGAACAGCTGTACTGTCCTCCGGTTGTGGTGGGATCGGCAAGGATGGTGAGGCAAGAACCAAAAAGCCAGAAAGATTGTGTCATGAGATTACTCCTATTGAATGAATGTGTAATAGTGCGGTAGTCGTTCATGAGACAAAATAGGAATGAATCAATACACCGGAGTTTGACTAATCACATTTACATTCGGATCGAGATTGTCGCCAGTGCTGTAGATATAATTAAATGCACCTCGATCATCAAGAAGATGCGATCGCAAAAATAATCCACTCCAGCGTCCGATCGTCTCAGTTGCCGCGATCTGGCCTAAGGTGGGTCTGTTTGGCTCCCGCTCAGGGTTGTCAACGTTTGTGATGCCATAGTGGTTCGCACCTTCTACGGTAACTGAGACTTTGGGCGGGTTGAGAATTTGATCGTAAGTTGTTTGACTATTGCTCGATGGAATCACGCCATCCAAACTGCCCTGAATCAGCCCGACTGCAATTCCTTCGTTATCGAGCGGCAAAAATTCTCCAGTTAGCTGATCGCGAAAGCTAGTGCCGTAGAAAATACCTGCCTGCAACTGGGGCGGCAATGTGTAGTCTTGGGAGCAAATTCCGGGTATGCAAATCTCGTCCTGTGTTGCGCCTAATCCCACGGCTCCGCCAAACGAGTGCCCCAGGAGTCCTAGTGTTTCGGTATCGGCAATTTCAAAAATCGGTGAAGTCGGATCGGCATCTTCCACTTTCATCTGTTCCAGCACCTCATTCACTTGCCCTTGCTCAGAAAGTAGACCCGTCACCGTTTCACCATTGGGTGCAGTTAGCGTCCGCTGATTGTTGGGAACCACGACCACAAATCCATAGCTGGCGACTTTTTCTGCATAGTTAGAATAGTCTGCTTTATCGACCAAAGCACCTTGCAGCATCAGCGCGATCGGTAGTTGATCCGGTGTTGAATTTGGCAGCACTGGATAATACACATCGGCTGGATCGCCATCTGCGGCAATTGTGGTTGTGTAGTGCTTCACCTTGTTATAAATCGGGTCGGGATCGAAGCATGTCTTTTGCTCTAAATTCAACCGCAGTACCTCTCCCTGTCCTGCAACAAAGCCTTTATTGGAAATGTAAATGTCACCGTCAGCACCAATTTCTAGACCTGTCGGATTCGTTAGTTCATCGTCTGCGATCGTCGTGCGAGTTTTACCATCGGGAGACACGTAAATCAGCGCACCTGCATCACTGCCATTCAAAATGCCATCCGCATCATATTCCAGAACATATAAACCGCCAGCGTCATCAAAGGCTAGATCGGTGATATTCGTAAATCCTCCTGCATAGACTTCCGGTTGACCTTCTTCATTGATGCGATACACTTGTGCTGTCTCTGCTTGAAACGGAAACCCAGTTAATTCGCCGACATAGAGAGCGTCATCCGGGCCAACGGCGACTGAGGTGGGTACAGACTGCCGCACCACTGCCTCACCCGTGAGCGGATCGGTTGTGGTACGAGTTGGAAAGACTGTTTCTAGAGTCACTTCGCCGCCAAAGGCTTGCTGAGAGAGCAAATCATTAGCACCTGCATCAATGATGTATGCGGTATTGTCTTTAATCAGCAAGTCATAGAGGTTGGTAATGACATCTTGCCCATCGGGGTTGTTGTTTTGTTCGTAAGCGCCAAAATCCCGCAGCCTTGTCCAGCCAGCACCGCCGTCAAAGTTATTGATCGCAATTAACTGGCTAAAATCAGGAACTTGTAGCACGTCATCTCGATTAGCTGGATTGCTGGCAAGACCCACGATCGCATAGGCGTTTCCATAGGCATCAAACTCAATATCACTGACACCTGATGCATCCGATCCATCGGGTAATGCCAGCGACGGTAGTCCGGTTACAACTTGTTCTGCAACACCGTTTTGAATTCGAGTAATCGCACCCGTTGCACCATAGAACAAAAACGCGCCCGGTTGACTGGGAGACGGAATACTAGCACCTGTTCCCCCTCGTCCGGCTTCGGCAACATACAGCGCCCCATCTGGGCCAAAGCTCAGCTTGCGCGGACTATCCAGACCTGATGCTAGCACTTCAATTTCTGATATCTGTGGCATTTTTACTGTTTCAGACATAATTTTCTTCCTTATTTTAAGTCGCGATCGTCCATGTTCATGCGAGCCTGGACACCTAAACAGGTTCCATATACAAGCGTGCCCACTCGATTTGATCGGCTGATATGCCAAGACTGCTCACTCCACGCATCCCAAACGGTGTGCCATCGCGACGAGTGCTTAACCAATGCCACTCAGCCCAAGCTGTGTCACCCTCAACTGCCGAACGAAGCAACTCTGAGTGAAAGTCTGGGATGTCGTGGAACATGGCAGACCAATTCTTACGGACATGCTCAACTCCGTGTACAGCCTTCTCAAGATGGGCTGGCTGACCACCCTGAAAGTTAGGTGTAAAACAGGCTAAAAACGCTTCCAGGTCATGTGCGTTCTGTGCTTTTTGCAGTCGCTCTATGACAATGCTCTGACGGGTTTTCATGATTTTTCCTGTGAGTGCTACATATAGCGGTAAAAAAATGAACTTGTTTCGATGTCAGGTTGTGTTTTGAATGAGGTGTGGACAAATGCTCCCTATGGTGTGAGATGTCCAACTGTTGAACGAAATATATCGTCAGGATCGTATCTCCGTTTGAGGTCGAGCAAGCGTTCATAATTCGACCCGAAGGCAAGCGGAACCCGCTCCTGCTCTTGCTCATCCAGGAGACTGATATATCCCCCTTTGAAAGCGAATGGTGCAAGTGCCTGCGAGATGTTCTGTGCCCATTGAATGTGCCGCCGATCTTCGTCTTTTGACTGAGGTTCCCAGGCTGCAATTAACTCAACCATTAGATGATCCTGACGCAGTGCAAAAGCCGTCTCAGACACACCCACACGACTCGCGGCTCCATGAAAGTTATGAATGTTGATCATCGAAAACGGGGAAGGTAGTGGCAACCCCTGTTCGATTAGCGCCTCGATTGTCTCAGTTTGGAAACCCTTGAGTGACTGGGTTTGCAGGTAGTAATGGCGACCTTTCGGAGTAAACGCATCTGCACCATGAATCAGTGCGTGATACGTGACAGGTTGCACCTGATCGACCAGTACAGTACCAAAGGTTCGCAGGGGGGCGATCGCCTCCTCACCTGCTTCTAGAGAACCACAATAAGTAGGTGAAAGCAACAAAACCGTCTGACCGTCTGGCGTTTGGATGAATCCAGATTGAATCGTCAATTCATCGGGTGCGGTGGCGATAAACTCGTTGAAACGGTGTAACACTGCTCTCGCCTGCTCCAGAGGATACAGCAGCATCCCTGATAACACCGTCGTCTGTGGATGCAGGCGAAACTCCAGGGAAACCACAACGCCAAAGTTGCCACCGCCGCCGCGCAGCCCCCACAGCAAGTCTGGGTGTTCTTCAGCGTTGGCTCTCACAAGTTGTCCATCGGCAGTGACGACTTGGGCTGACAGCAGGTTATCGGCGACCAGTCCATAAGCACCGATGAGTGAACCATAGCCTCCCCCCAGGGTAAGTCCTGTCATGCCAACGCTGGAGATAGTCCCTGTGGCTGTTGCTAACCCATATTGCTGTGCTGCTTCGATCAGGTCGCCAGCTGTTGCTCCACCTTGAATTTTGGCTGTGCGTGTGTCCGGATTAATGGTGACGGCTCTCATCTGCGACAAATCGATCGCAACGCCATTCTCAAACAGCGATCGTCCAAAAATCTCATGTCCTGCACCACGAACTGAGAGTGGCAATCCCTGCGATCGTGTCCAGCGAATGGTATGAATGACATCTTCCACAGTCAAGCAACGAGCGATCGCGGCGGGTCGAGTCTTCACTCTGCCGTTCCAGAGTTGGCGCACCTGTTCATAGGCAGCGTCATCCGGGAGAAGAAGCTGATCTCCTCTGAGTACTGCTGCAAGTTCGTTGAACAAAGTCCTGTTCTGACTAGGCGTAATTGTCATAGTTTCTCCTTATCCCTAGTGGTTTGTATCATTAATTCTGAGTGGTTAGCAGTGGTCAGATCCCCGACTTATTGAAGAAGTTGGGGATCTAGCAACCCATCAAAATTAATGCGATAGACCAATAGTTTCAAATACTTAAATACGGCTTGGATCTGCTCTAAAACATATTTGTGACAGAATCTGGTTACACAGGTTCCATATACAAGCGTGCCCGTTCAATCTGATCCGCTTGTATATCAAAAATGGTCACTCCGCGCATACCAAACTGCTTACCATCACGATGGGTGCCGAACCAATGCCACTCAGCCCAAGCTGTATCACCCTCAACTGCTGAACGAAGCAACTCTGAGTGAAAGTCTGGGACATCGTGGAACATGGCAGACCAATTCTTACGGACATGCTCAACTCCGTGTACAGCTTTCTCAGGATGGGCAGGCTGATCACCCTGAAAGTTAGGTGTAAAACAGGCTAAAAACGCTTCCAGGTCATGGGCGTTTTGTGCTTGTTGCAATCGCTCTATGATAATTCTCTGGCTAGATTTCATGATTTCTCGTTTGTTACCAATGCGATCGCTATCCATGTTAGAGCGATTGGTGGATTACTTCAGTGCTGCTGTTGCCTCAATCTCAACCAATGTTTCTTTTGAGGCAAGTGAGGCAACGCCAATGCCAGTAACAGCGGGGCGCGATTCTGCCAGAAATTGCGCGAGAATTGGTGCGATCGCCTCCATATGTTCTCCAAGTTCACCCCGGACATAGATGCGAAGGTGAAGCAAATTCTCTACAGAACTTCCCGCTGCATCCAAGACGATGGTTAGGTTAGTCAGCGCATTAGAGAGTTGACCCTCGACGGTATGGGAAGATACTTGATGGTTTGTATCCCAGTCAACTTGACCAGAAATGTAAACGATACCGCATCGGGTATCGATAACAGCATGGGACAGTCCGTGCGGTCTGCCATCATAACGTTGTGGCGGATTGATCAGTTGCTTTCTCATGGTATCTATTGTGTAGGAAAGAGCGTTGTAATCGAATTCACGCGATGAATTCGATGCCATACTTGGGGGCTGCTGCCAAAACTCGCTCGATCGCTTCCGGGGTGGCTGGGCGTGATGAAGCCTCTGGGTCGTCTACTGGAACACCGACTTCGGCAAAGTATTTCTCAATTCCCGCAGGCATATACCAAACCAACATCTTGGCGCGTTGGTTCGTGATGTTCTTAAAGGTATGCAGGTGTCCCTTCGGCGAATATAAGAAGGTTCCAGGAGTAGCAATCACAGTTTGATCGCCGAGTTGAAACTCCAGTTCGCCCTCTTGGATATAGAACGCTTCATCTTCTCGATGGTGAATGTGTGGCGGCGGCCCGATTTCAGGATCAACTTGCAACTCGAAGAGCGTGTATTGCCCATTGGTATCTTCGCCCACTGCCTTGAAGGTAAGAATATCTCCTACAACTGAGAGGGAATGTCCTTGACCTGGCTTGAGCAATAGTTCACGAGAGGTAGTCATTGTATTTCTCCTAATAGTTCAACAGTTAGTCAGGATTGAGTCTTTGCTGATTGCTGTTCGATGTATCTAAAGTGTAGTGAGTTGAAGTACCTGATTTCTTTCAGATTCTTACGATGATTTGTCAGATGCCTGTGATGAAGTTTCGCAGCTAGTCGCGCCCTGCGACAATAATCTTTTCTGCTAGACCGACTGGATTAGAAAACATCACCTCATGACCACCCGGCATTTGCACGAGCCGAAATAGTCCCAAGCGACTAGACATCCTGGGATGCCAACCCCATTCCCCTTGAGGTAAGGCATTGTCTTCTGTACAGTAGAGGTAACTTCTAGGGATGGGCAGCGAGTAAAACTGCTTCAGGTCTAATTTGTCAATAAACGGTTGATACGGTTCAGGTGACAATTGTGCATAACTCGATTTCGCTAGGTCGAGGTCAGCATCGTTGAGGAATGTTTCTCGCCAAATATCCAACGGCAGCATCATCGTATTATCGCCCGATGCTTCAACTAGATTGTCGATGAGCTCTTGAGTGGGAAATGAAAGGTTATCTCTGAGGTTCTCACCATCATTGAGGACAAAGGCATCGAAGAAGATGAGTCGTCGAATTCGAGTGCTAATTTCTTCAGCAACTTTCATAATAATTGTGCCGCCGAAACTATGCCCTAGTAAGACAATATCGGTTAAGTTTTTATCAACAATGTAATCGACGATCGACTGTGTACATTGAGCATGGTTGACGTTTTTATTCACGCCTTTACCATGACCCGCGATCGTGGGTGCAAAAGCCTGATGTCCTTTTGCTTCTAGATGTTGAATGACCGCATTCCAAGCAGAACCATCATGCCATGAGCCGTGAACCAAGACAAAAGTTGACATAAAATTGCTTCTTGAGATGGGTATGAAAATCAGGGGGAACTGCTGTCGTTACCAGTGATTAACCAAATCTTGAATTTTAGATTCAGCTTCACTTCAAGGGGCGACAATCGCCTCTAAACCGAGGCAGATAAAGGTTTGGGGGATAAAGACCCCTTGAAAAATTTGTGTACTTATTGAGAATGAAGTGTATAAGGGTAGTAGATTCTTCTGTGGGAAG
>JAESGM010000306.1_pt1 | contig 64525 bp, 56 predicted proteins | sample 9269721 | NCBI WGS metagenome assembly JAESGM01 (sample SAMN15720920, study PRJNA650825) | algae metagenome | isolation source: Komarekiella atlantica HA4396-MV6 and co-occurring heterotrophs from... | place: USA: Theobald House, Kauai, HI | collected 2009-07-29
TCGACGAAGGGACGCAGGTTCTCGTCCTTCATCATGAAGGCCATGAACTCCTTGCCGCGCTTCTTGTTCTTGCCGTCGGCGAAGACGACGGCGGTCTTGACCGCGGCGAGGTTGGTCATCGGCGAGCCGTCCGGCTTGTTCGGGAACTCGGCGGTGCGGATGTTGTCGTAATAGTTCTTCTTGGCCTGGTCGCGCTGTTCCTGCGTCAGAGCCTGGTTGTTCATGTCGTCGAGGTGCTTGGCCGCGATCGAGATCGTGGCGTTGTGGGTCAGCACCGTCGTGCGGTTGTGGAAGGCGACGTTGTTGTCGGGGTCGAGCCAGTTCACCGAGGAGGGCGGCGTGCAGCCACGCTGCGAGATGTTGGCGTAATCCTTCACCGCCTTGATCATCGCCGCCTTGTTGGCCGGCTGGTCGAGCACGATCTTGCCGTCCTCGTCGACGACCTTGGCGTTGTGGGCGTTGGCGAAGGTCAGGAAGGAGTAGAAGGTATCGGAGGCGGCGACGCCCATCGGATGGCCGACCGCGTAGATGCGCTTGCCCTTGGCGCGCAGCGCGCCCTGGACCTTGTCGCACCAGAAGTCCCAGTAGCCATCCCAGCCCTTCGGGATGTCGCTTTCCTTGAAGCCGGCTTCTTCCAGCATGTCCTTCCAGTAGGTGATGTGCATCATCTGCTGCTGGACCGGGAAGGCGTAATAGGCCTTCTTCTTGGTCTTGTCGTTCATCAGGAAGGTCGTCGCCAGCGCCTGCGGCTGGATCTGCGCCTTGATCGGCTCCAGCACGTCGGTGACGTCCTCGAGCTTGCCCTCGAAGGCCCACTGTCCGGTGGTGCGGAAGTCATAGGTGGTGCAGAAGCCGACATCCGGCGGCGTGCCGGCCTGGACGGCGCCGACCGACTTGGTGACGCAGTCCTCGGTGGCATAGAGGGAGAGGTCGACCTTGACGCCCGTCGCCTTCTGGAATTTGTCTACGACGGCGAGCAGCGCGTCGTCTTCGCCCTTGTAGAAGCCCTTGGTGAACCAGACCGTCACCGTCTCCTGGGCGAGCGCCGCTCCGGACCAGCCGGCGGCGATGGCGACCAAGGCTGCGCCGGCAGCCAGAGAGCGCATGGATTTCATGGTAACCTCCCATTTCAAACGTTTAAATTGAGCCTTTTTGCCCCGCTCCTCATAAACACTAGTCGATCAGCCATGCAACTCACAAGCGGCTGGGTTGCACGATTTTCATGCGATGCTCGACCGGACGTTTCCTTCAGGTCCCGCCGCCAGACCTATGTCGATCGGCTTTGACGGCGCGGCCCGCTCGCGTCAAAGAGGACAATGTCACGGATGTGTCATGAGCGCAGCTTACCCCGCGCCTCACGATCCATATCCTGACGTTCGCGCGATCTCGCCGCGCGGCAGACCAGCGGAGTTTCACATGCGCGCCCTAGCTGCCACCGCCGTCCTCGCGCTCGGCCTGGCCCTCCCGGCTTTCGACGCCGCCCTCGCCGTCGAAGGCAAGCTGGTGCTCTACACCAGCCAGCCCAACACCGACGCCCAGCAGACGATCGACGCCTTCAAGGCGAAGTATCCCAAGGTCGAGATCAGCTTCGTCCGCGACGGCACGCCGCGCGTGATGGCCAAGCTGCGGGCCGAGATCGAGGCCGGCGCACCGCAGGCCGACGTGCTGCTGATCGCCGACGCCGTGACCATGGAAGGCCTGAAGAAAGAAGGTCGCCTGCTTGCCCATGACAAGGCCGATGTCTCGGCCTTCCCGGCCGGCGTGCACGATCCCGCCAAGATGTGGTTCGCGACCAAGCTGATCACCACCGGCATCGTCTACAACACCAAGGCGGCGCTGAAGCCGGACAGCTGGCTCGACCTCGCCAAGCCCGAGGCGAAAGGCCAGCTCGCCATGCCGAGCCCGCTGAATTCGGGCGCGGCGATGATCCACACGATCACGCTGACCGGCAACCTGCCCGGCGGCTGGAGCTTCTACGAGAACCTGCAGAAGAACGGCGCACTCGCCGCCGGCGCCAATGGCGACATCCTGCGCCAGGTCGCCACCGGCGAGAAGCTCTATGGCATGATCGTCGACTTCATGCCGATCCGCGAGAAGGCCAAGGGTGCTCCGGTCGAGTTCGTCTTCCCGAAGGAAGGCGTCTCGGCGGTGAGCGAGCCGGTCGCGATCCTGAAGAGCAGCAAGAACCCGGAAGCCGCCAAGGCCCTGGTCGACTTCCTGATCTCGAAGGACGGCCAGGAACTCGCTCTGAAGCAGGGTTATGTCTCGGCCCATCCGGACGTCGCCCTGCCGGCCGGCTATCCGGCGCGCGGCGCGATCAAGCTGATGCCGTTCGACGCCGCCAAGGCGCTGGCCGACGAGCCGGCCGCCCGCAAGCGCTTCAGCTCGATCTTCGAAGGCTGAGGCCCAACAAGCCAGCATCGGCGCCATGACGCTCGCAGCCCCCGCAGAACTCCGGCAGACCGGCATCCGGCCGGCCCTGCCGAAATTCGCTTTGCCATCAGGCCTCGGCCTGCCGGTATTGGTGCTGCTTTGCGCGACGCTGTTCGGCGCCCTGCCCTTCCTGCGCCTGCTCGCAGCCGCCTTCGCACCGGGCTGGCAGTTCGCACCCGAGGCGGCGCTGGCGGAGATCACCAGCCGCGCCGCGGTCAACGCGACATTCCACACCTTCGAAACGGCAGGTCTGTCGGCGCTCGGCGCGCTGCTGATCGGCGGGACGGCAGCGATCCTGCTCGCCGTCACCGATGTGCGCGGCAAGCGCCCGCTCGCCTTCGCACTGGTGTTCTCGATGATGATCGCGCCGCAGGTGGCGGCACTCGCCTTTCTCAGCCTGTTCGCACCGAATTCCTTCCTGCTCGGCCTTCTCGGGCTTTCGCCGGCGCCCGGCACGCCTAATCCGCTGCTCGGGCGCGGCGGCATCGTCCTGGTGATGGCGCTGCATCACGCCCCGCTGGTTGCGATCACGCTCTGGACCGGTCTGCGCAGCGTGCCGCACGCACTGGTCGAGGCGGCGCAGATGGAAGGCGCAGCGCCGGCCACCATCGTCGGCCGCATCCTGCTGCCAGTGCTGCGGCCGCAGATCATTGCCGCGGCACTGCTCGCCTTCGTCGCCGGCATCGGCAATTTCGGCATTCCGGCCCTGCTTGGCCTGCCGGTCAACTACCTCACTCTGCCGACGTTGATCTATCGTCGGCTGTCGAGCTTCGGCCCGGCCGGCCTGCCCGATGCGGCGGCGCTGTCGCTGCTGGTCGCGCTCGTCGCCGGCTGCGGCATCGTCGCCGGCCTGATCGCCACACGTCGCCGTGGCGGCAAGGTCGAGATCGAACGGCCGCTGCAGCCCTTCTGGCAACTTGGAGCTGCCCGGCCCTTCGTCGCCCTCGGGCTCTGGCTACTGATCGCAGTAAAACTCGGCCTGCCGCTGCTGGCGCTGCTCGGCGAAGCGCTGACGCCGGCACTTGGCGTCGCACTCACCTGGCAAAACCTCACCTTAGACAAGTTCGCCGAGGTGCTGCTGCGGCAGGACGTGACGGTGCGCGCCTTCCGCAACTCCTTCCTGTTCGCCGGGACTGCGGCGGTGCTGCTGGCCTTCCTCTCGATCGCCTTCGCCTATGGGCTGGAGCGGCGGATGGGCAAGCTCCGGCGCGTCGTCGATGTGGTGATCGAGCTGCCTTACGCCCTGCCGGGCGTGGTTCTCGCCATCGCCTGCATTCTGATGTTCCTGAAGCCACTGCCGCTGATCGGCGTCAGCATCTACGCCACGCCCTTCATCATCCTGTTCGCCTATGTGGCCCGCTTCCTGCCGCTGGCGCTGAAGGCGCCGGTCGCGGCGATGGCGCAGATCGAGGCGCATCACGAGGAGGCCGCCAGGCTCGACGGCGTGACGCTCTGGCAGATGCTTCGCTTCATCGTCGCGCCGATCCTGGCGCCAGCCGCGGCCGTCAGTGGGCTGATGGTCTTCCTCGTCGCCTTCAACGAGCTCACCGTCTCAGCCCTGCTCTGGTCCTCCGGCACCGAGACGCTCGGCGTGGTGCTGTTCAGTCTGAAGGAAGCAGGGCTCGCCGGGGAAGCCGCCGCGGTGGCAATCAGTGCCTGCGCGGTCATCCTCGCCGTTATGCTCGGGCTCGACGCGCTTGGCCGCAAGCTGCCGGCGAACATCCTGCCCTGGCGGATCTGAGCGGCGATACCGGCCCGGTACCGATAGGGACGCCTTATCGCGGCGATCCAAACCCAGATAGTTAAGCCCAATTTAACGTTACGGCAGGATGGTCTGCCGCATGGAGTTCGCCCTTCCATCGCGAAGCAGAGCTTGCAACCCGCCGCATACCTCGCCGGCGCCTATCAGGGACTTGTGAGTTCAATGGCCTATCGCGCAACCGGACGTCGCCAGAGCGAACCCATCGTCAAAGAGCTCAAGGTCCTACTCGTCGAGGATTCCCGCACCTATGCTCTGGCATTGTCGCGCCGCCTCGAAGCCGAGCTGCGCCTGCCCATCGTCGTCTGCCAGTCGCTCAACGAGTTGCACGAGGTCGTCACCGAGGACCGGGCCGCCTACACCATGGCAGTGGTCGACCTTAACCTGCCCGACGCACCGCGCGGCGAAGCGATCGACTTTACCGTGCAGCGCGGCATACCGACCATTGTCCACACCGCGAGCTACGATCTCGAGACGCGCAACCGGATCATGGAGCGCGACGTCATCGACTATGTCCTGAAGGACAGCGCCTTCACGCTCGAGACCGTGGTCGCCACCGCCAAACGCGCGCTCGCTAACCGGCAGACCCGCATCCTGATCGTCGACGACACGTCCGCGACCCGCAAGCTGCTCGCCCATATGCTGAAGGTCCAGCAATACCAGGTGATCGAAGTCGGCTCGGGAGACGAGGCACTGGCGCTTCTCCAGGACAATCCCGACATCCGGCTCGTCGTCAGCGACTACTACATGCCGGCGATGGACGGATACGAACTGACGCGGCGCCTGCGCCGGCAATTTGCCTCGAACCGGTTGCGGGTCATCGGCGTCTCATCCTCCAACGACCGTATGGTCTCGGTTGGGTTCCTCAAGGCCGGCGCCAACGATTTCATCTCGATGCCCTTCATCCCGGAAGAGCTGCAGTGCCGGATCGCCAGCAATGTCGAGACCCTGGAGCAGATCGAGCTGCTCCATAATCTCGCCTCGCGCGATGCTTTGACGGGCCTGTTCAATCGCCGCCATTTCTTCGAGAGCGCCGGCAGGCTGGTCGAGGATGCCCAGGCGAAGAACCTGGCGAGCGCCGTCGCGATCCTCGACATCGACGACTTCAAGCAGTTGAACGACAGCCACGGCCATGATTTTGGCGATCAGGCGTTGGCGAAGGTGGCACGTTACCTCGCCCAATCGGTTGAGGGCAGCGGCCATCTGCTGGCGCGGATCGGCGGCGAGGAATTCGCCATCCTGTTCCCGGGCTTGAGCGCCAAGGAGGCGACGCGCCTGAGCGACCACATCCGCCTCGACATCTCCCATGAGACATTGCTGGTCGATGACCGGCAGATCACGCTGACGGTCTCGATCGGCGTCGCGGAGATCGGCGGGCAAGGCAGCCTGGACCAATACGTCGTCGCCGCCGATCGCGCGCTCTATACGGCCAAGCACGAAGGCCGCAACTGCGTCCGCATCGCGCCGTAAGCGCGCTGATCTCAGCCAGCCGCCGCGAGACGCGAACCACCGGCCGCCAGCTCGCCCATCAGAAGAGCGCGGTTGGCCTTCGACTCGCGCACAATGAAGTCGACGACCGCCCGCACCCGCGCCACATCCTTGAGGTCGGCGTGGACGAGCAGCCAGAAGGAGCGCGTGATCGAGACGCTCTCCGGCAGCACCGGCACGAGCCGGGGTTCGTCGACCGCCATGAAATGGTGGATGACGCCGATGCCAGCGCCGGCGGCGACCGCGTTCATCTGCGCCAGAACGCTCGAGCTCTGGATGTGGGCGCGCAGGCCCTTGGCGACCTCGTCGAGGTAGTCGAGCTCGGGCGTGAAGATCAGGTCGTCGATATAGCCGACGATACGATGGTCGAAGAGGTCCTCGGCTGCCGTGATCGGCGGCATCGTGTCGAGATAGTCCTGCGCGGCATAAAGCCCGAGCCGGTAGTCGCAGAGCTTGCGGGCAACGACCTTGCCCTCCTTGGGCGGGGCAAGCGTGATCGCGACATCGGCCTCGCGCTTCGACAGCGAGAGCAGGCGCGGCATGGCGATGAGCTGCAGCTCCAGCCCGGGATAGGCCTTGGTGAACGCGGCGAAACGAGAGGCGAGGAAGGTCGAGCCGAAACCGTCGGGCGCGCCGATCCGGACGGTGCCGGAGAGCGCCATGTCGGCCCCGCCGATCTCGCTCTGGATCGCCAGCGCCTCGGTCTCCATGCTCTCGGCCTTGGCCAGCAGCTGCTCGCCATGGCCGGTCAGCGCGTAGCCTTGCGGGCGGCGCTCGAACAACTTCGCCTTGAGCGATTCCTCCAGCGAGGTGATGCGGCGCGAGACGGTCGCGTGGTCGGCACCGAGCCGGCGGGCAGCGGCGGTGAGCCGACCCGAACGGGCGACGGCGAGGAAGAAACGCAGGTCGTCCCAGTCGAACCGTTCCATGGCGCTCCTCCCGTATCTGTGTTTTCGCACGACCTCGGTCGATATCCGCCTATAGCCGTGCGCAAACGATAATGATAGGGGTAGCGCCAATCAGGGCTCACAGACTTTGGGAGGAGGACGCCATGCGTCAGATCGGTCACTTCATCGGCGGCAAGCATGTCGCGGGCACCTCGGGCCGGACGGCCGACGTCTACCAGCCGATGGACGGCTCTGTGATCGGCAAAGTCGCGCTCGCCTCCGCCGCCGAAATGCGGGCTGCGGTCGAGAACGCCGCCGAGGCCCAGCCGAAATGGGCGGCGGTCAACCCGCAGCGCCGCGCCCGCGTGCTGATGAAGTTCCTCGACCTGATCGCGCAGAACAATGACGAGCTCGCCGAGCTGCTCGCCCGCGAGCACGGCAAGACCATTCCCGACGCCAAGGGCGACATCCAGCGCGGCGTCGAGGTTGTCGAGTTCTCGCTCGGCGTGCCCAACCTGATGAAGGGTGAGTTCACCGACGGCGCCGGCCCGGGCATCGACATCTATTCGCTGCGCCAGCCGCTCGGCGTCGTGGCCGGCATCACCCCGTTCAACTTCCCTGCGATGATCCCGCTCTGGAAGCTCGGCCCCGCCATCGCCTGCGGCAACGCCTTCATCCTGAAGCCGTCCGAGCGCGACCCTGGCGTGCCGATGCGCCTGGCCGAGCTCTTCGTCGAGGCTGGCGGCCCTCCCGGCATCCTCAACGTCGTCAACGGCGACAAGGAGGCGGTCGACGCCATCCTCGACGACCATGACATCAAGGCTGTCGGCTTCGTCGGCTCGACCCCGATCGCCGAGTACATCTACGCCCGCGGCTGTGCCAATGGTAAGCGCGTGCAGTGCTTCGGCGGCGCCAAGAACCACATGATCATCATGCCCGACGCCGATATGGACCAGGCGGTCGATGCGCTGATCGGCGCCGGCTACGGCTCGGCCGGCGAGCGCTGCATGGCGATCTCGGTCGCGGTCCCGGTCGGCAAGGCCACTGCGGACGAGCTGGTGAAGCGGCTGATCCCGCGTGTCGAGAGCCTGAAGATCGGCCCTTCGACCGACACCTCGGCTGATTACGGCCCGGTCGTCACCAAGGCGGCGATGGAGAAGATCAAGTCCTATGTCGATATCGGCATCGGCGAAGGCGCCAAGCTCGTCGTCGACGGCCGCGACTTCAAGATGCAGGGCTACGAGAACGGCTTCTATGTCGGCGGCTGCCTGTTCGACAATGTCACCAAGGACATGCGCATCTACAAGGAGGAGATCTTCGGACCCGTCCTCTCCGTGCTGCGCACCGAGAGCTATGACGAGGCGCTGAAGCTGACCAACGACCACGAATACGGCAACGGCACCGCGATCTATACCCGCGACGGCGACGCTGCCCGCGACTTCGCCTCGAAGGTCCAGGTCGGCATGGTCGGCATCAACGTGCCGATCCCGGTTCCGCTGGCCTACTACACCTTCGGCGGCTGGAAGCGTTCGTCCTTCGGTGACCTCAACCAGCACGGGCCGGACTCGATCCGCTTCTACACCAAGACCAAGACGGTCACGGCGCGTTGGCCCTCGGGCATCAAGGACGGCGCCAGCTTCGTCATCCCGACGATGAACTGAGCCAACGGCGAAGGGGATCGGATCGTGTTTTCCCTTACCGAAGACCAGATCGCGATCCGCGACATGGCCCAGGGTTTCGCAGCCGAAACCCTGGCGCCGCATGCCGTGCGCTGGGACGAGGAGAAGCATTTCCCGGTCGAGGAAATGCGCCAGGCGGCAGCGCTCGGCATGGGCGGTATCTACATCCGCGATGATGTCGGCGGCTCCGGCCTGTCGCGCCTCGACGCGGCGGTGATCTTCGAAGCGCTCTCCACGGGCTGCCCGACGGTCGCGGCCTATATCTCGATCCACAACATGTGCGCCTGGATGATCGACCGCTACGGGTCGGACGAGCAGCGCCATAAGTTCCTGCCGAAGCTCTGCAGCATGGAGCATCTGGCGAGCTACTGCCTGACCGAGCCGGGCGCCGGCTCCGACGCTGCCGCGCTGAAGACCAAGGCGGTGCTCGACGGCGATCATTACGTCCTCGATGGTCAGAAGCAGTTCATCTCCGGCGCCGGCGTCTCCGATGTCTATGTCGTGATGGTCCGCACCGGCGAGGCCGGCCCCTCCGGCATCTCGACCATCGTGGTCGAGAAGGGCACGCCCGGCCTCTCCTTCGGTGCCAACGAGAAGAAGATGGGCTGGAACGCCCAGCCGACGCGGGCAGTGATCTTCGAGAATTGCCGGGTGCCCGTCGCCAACCGGATCGGCCCGGAAGGCATCGGCTTCAAGATCGCCATGGCCGGGCTCGATGGCGGCAGGCTCAATATCGGCGCCTGCTCGATCGGCGGGGCGCAGGGCGCGCTCGATAAGGCCCTCGGCTATGCCCAGGAGCGCAAGGCCTTCGGCGCCCGCATCGCCGATTTCCAGGCGCTGCAGTTCAAGCTCGCCGACATGGCGACAGAGCTGGAAGCGGCCCGCACCTTCCTCTGGCGCGCGGCGGCGGCGCTCGACGCGAAGACGCCGGATGCGAGCAAGCTCTGCGCCATGGCCAAGCGCGTCGCGACCGACACCGGCTTTGAGGTCGCCAACGAGGCACTACAGATCCATGGCGGCTACGGCTATCTCGCCGATTACGGCATTGAGAAGATCGTCCGCGACCTCAGGGTCCACCAGATCCTGGAAGGCACCAACGAGGTGATGCGGATGATCGTCGCGCGCTCGCTCGTCGGGCGGGCCAAGGGGAATTGAAGACGCACCGTCATTCTCGGGCGAAGCGCAGCGCAGACCCGAGAATCTCCTGAAAGAGATGCTCGGGTCAGGCCCGAGCATGACGCCAACGATAGCGGGAAGGACACGACCATGAGCACCATCGCCTTCATCGGGCTCGGCAATATGGGCGGGCCGATGGCCGGCAACCTAGTCAAGGCCGGGCACAAGGTCTCAGCCTTCGACCTGTCGCAGGCTTCGAAGGACGCCGCCGCCGCGCTTGGCGTCGGCATCGCCGCCTCGGCCAAGGAGGCGGTCGCGGAAGCCGAGATCGTCGTCACCATGCTGCCGGCTGGCAAGCATGTACTGGGGGTCTGGGCCGATATCCTGCCCGCCGTGAAGCCGGGCACGCTGCTGATCGATTCCTCGACGATCGACGTCGAGAGCGCCCGCAAGGCGCATGCGCTCGCAGCCGAGCGCGGCTGCCTTTCGCTCGACGCGCCGGTCTCGGGCGGCGTTGGCGGCGCCCAGGGCGCGACCCTGACCTTCATGGTCGGCGGCAGCGCAGATGCCTTCAAGCGCGGCGAGCCGATCCTCTCGGCGATGGGCAAGAAGGTCGTGCATTGCGGCGACGCCGGTAACGGCCAGGCAGCCAAGATCTGCAACAACATGATCTTGGGCATCTCGATGATCGGCGTTTCGGAAGCCTTCGTGCTGGCCGAGAAGCTCGGCTTGTCGCATCAGGCGCTGTTCGACGTCGCCTCGACCTCCTCGGGCCAGTGCTGGTCGCTGACGACCTATTGCCCGGTGCCCGGCCCGGTGCCGACCTCGCCGGCCAACAACGACTACAAGCCGGGCTTCGCCTCGGCGCTGATGCTGAAAGACCTGAAGCTCGCCCAAGAAGCGGCGCAGGCAGCCGGCGCCTCGACGCCGCTGGGCTCGGCGGCAGCACAGGTCTACGGGCTGCACAATGCCTGGGGCGAAGGCGGCACCGACTTCTCCGGCATCATCCATCTGCTGCGCGGGCGCGGGAAGGAGTGAGCAGGCGGCCCCTCTGCCGGCGAACGTTCGCATACGTATAATTCTGCTTTCGCCCCGTTCCGGTCGGGACGAAAGGGGAGTAGGACGGGAGGCATGAACGACGCCTCCCGCCGCACCGAACGCTCAGCCCAGACCGGTTTCGCCACCAGCTCGCTCGACCGACGCGCCGATCTGCGCGACCGGCCGGACGAGGTCGCCACGCTGCGCGCCCGCAGCGATGCGCGCTTCACCGTCGTCGCCGGCGAGACTCCGATCCTGTTGCGGACAGGCGCCGAGACGCAAACCGTCTGGTTCGACGAGCGGGGCGCCGACGGCCTCGGCGAAAGGCAGGAAGAAGTCTTCCTCGGACTCGATCCGGATGGCGCCCCGCGCTTTGGCCGATTGATCGATCGTGAGCTGCTCGACGGCCTGCGCGAGCAGGCGGTGCTCGTCGTCACAGACCTACGCAGCGTCGCGCTGAAGCGGCTGGTGCCGAAGGACGAGCTCGGCCCGCTCGGCGAGGCCAAGGCCTTGCTCGACTGGCATGCCCGCCATCGCTGCTGCGCCCAGTGCGGCGCACCGACCAAGCTCGGCTCGGCCGGCTGGAAGCGGCAATGCGAATCCTGCGGCGCGCAGCATTTCCCCCGTACCGACCCGGTGGTGATCATGCTGGCGGTGCGCGGCGACAATTGCCTGCTGGCGCGCCAGGCACGTTTTGCGCCCGGCATGTATTCCTGCATCGCCGGCTTCGTCGAGCCGGGCGAGACCTTCGAGGACGCGGTGCGCCGCGAGACCTGGGAGGAAGCGGGCCTGCGCACCGGCACGGTACGCTACATCGCCTCGCAGCCCTGGCCCTTCCCGGGCTCACTGATGATCGGCTGCATCGCCGAAGCGCTGAACGACGACATCGTGCTTGATGGCACCGAACTCGAAGCTGGCCGCTGGTTCAGTCGCGTAGAAGCGCTGCAGATGCTGGAGGGCAAGCACCCCGACAACCTGTTCTGCCCGCCCCACATGGCGATCGCCAATACGATCCTGAAGGCGTGGGCCGTCGACGGCGAGGAGCCGTAAGGTTCGGAACCCTTCTCGCCTCGGGGGAGAAGGTGGCAGCGCAGAGCGCTGACGGATAAGGGACGTCAGGCGCTACCTGCCCTCGCCTCACCCGGTCGAAACGCCCTCATCCGCCTGCCGGCACCTTCTCCCCCGAGGGGAGAAGGAAGCACCTTATTCGCCAGGTTCGGGGAAGCTGTCACGGAACTCGTGCGCAGGGTAGACACCGAGGATCTTCATCTCCTTGGAGAAGAAGGCGAGCTCGTCGAGCGCGCGGCGCAGTGCCGGGTCGTCGGGATGGCCCTCGACGTCGCTGTAGAACATCGTCGCCGAGAAATGGCCGTCGACCATGTAGCTTTCCAGCTTGGTCATGTTGACGCCGTTGGTGGCGAAGCCGCCGAGCGCCTTGTAGAGCGCCGCCGGCAGATTACGGACCTGGAAGATCAGGGTCGTGACTGTCTTGGCCGAGCCCTGACGGGCGAACTCCGGATACTTCGAGAGCACGACGAAGCGCGTGGTGTTGTGCTTCTCGTCCTCGATATCCTCCATCAGGATATTGAGACCGTAGACTTCGGCGGCGATATGCGGCGCGATCGCGGCGCGTGTCGGATCGCCGGCCTCTGCGACCTGACGGGCGGAGCCGGCGGTGTCGGCCGCGACCTCGGCCTTGAGACCGAGCTTGCGGATGATCTTGCGGCACTGGCCAAGCGCGTGAATGTGGCTCTGCACCGTCTTCAGCGTCGCCAGCGTCGCACCCTCGACGGCCATCAGATGGAAGCGGATCGGCAGGAAATGCTCGCCGATGATGTGCAGGCCGGAGCGCGGCAGCAGATGATGGATGTCCGCGACGCGACCGGCGATCGAATTGTCGATCGGGATCATGCCGTAGCGGGCGGCGCCGTCGGAGACCGCGGCGAGCGCGTCCTCGAAGGTCCGGCAGGGCAGGAGCTCGCAATCCGGGAAAACCTGGAGGGCGGCCTGCGAGGAGAAGGCTCCGGGCTCACCCTGATAGGAAACGACAACTGACATTTTAGGTCTTCAGGCTCCGGCGCTGGATGTCAGGAACGCGCGGGCGCGGTCCAGATCGGGAGGTGTATCGACGCCACGCGGGACGTGATCGATGATCATCGCATCGATGCGCATGCCGTCCTCGAGCGCCCGCAACTGCTCGAGCTTCTCGCGCAGTTCGAGCGGCGACTGCGGCAACGAGACGAAGCGGTCAAGCGCGCGGCGGCGATAAGCGTAGAGGCCGACATGGTGATAGAGCGGGCCATCGCCGTAAGGCGCGGTCGCACGGGTGAAGTAGAGCGCCCGCATCCGGCCGGGCGAAATCTCGCTGCCGATCAGCTTGACCACGCTCGGCGCGGTCTTTTCCTCTTCCTCGGTGATCTCGCCGGCGAGCGTCGCGATGTCGACGGCCGGATCGGCGAGCGGTTCGACCGCGGCTGCGATCGCGGTCGGCGCCAGGGTGGGAAAGTCGCCCTGGACGTTGACGATAATGTCGTGCTCGCCCTTCGGATCGATGATGTCGGCGGCTTCCTTGATCCGGTCGGAGCCGGTCTGGTGCGCGGGGCTGGTCATCACCGCCCGGCCGCCGGCCTGCTCGATCGCCGCCAGGATGCGCTCGTCATCGGTCGCGACCACGACATCGCCGACACCAGCTTCGATGGCGCGGCGCCAGACGCGGACGATCATCGGCTCGCCCAGGATATCGGCCAGCGGCTTGCCCGGCAGGCGTGTCGCCTGCATGCGGGCCGGGATCAGGATCAACGGATTGGGCATTGGCTGGGGAAAGCTCGCGGGGCGGCAAAAGGTCTCAAAGCGGTGCGTGCTTATACGAGTTGCAATGCAGCGCGCAAAGCGGTTAAGCAGCGCAGACGTGCCGGCTCCCGCAAGGGTCCGGCCGCAGCGCTGTCTTGCCTCGCCGACGGGCGGGCTGGGGGTTGTGAGAGACGATGAATATCGAACTGAACAAGATCGCTGGCGCAGGCCTCTCGACCCTGCTCGTCGTGATGGCCCTGAACATGGGCGCCGGCATCGTCTTCGCCCCGAAGAAGCCGGCCGTGCCGGGCTTCGACCTGCCGAGCCTCGAGCCGGCGGCTGCCGCCGGTGGCGCAGGCGCTGCGGCAGCGGCCGAGGAGCCGATCGCGGTGCGCCTCGCCAAGGCCGACCCGGCCAAGGGCGAGAAGGCCGTCGCCGCCTGCAAGGCCTGCCACACCTTCGAGAAGGGCGGCGCCAACAAGGTCGGCCCGCATCTCTTTGACGTCTATGGCCGCAACGAGGGCTCGGTCGCCGGCTTCGGCTATTCGGCCGCGATGAAGGGCCGCGGCGACAAGAGCTGGGACGCCGAGGCGCTCGACCACTTCCTGAAGAATCCGAAGGCTTACGTGCCGGGCACCATCATGGCCTTCGCCGGCATCAGCCGGCCCGAGGCCCGCGCCGATGTCGTCGCCTATCTGAACACTCTGGCCGACGCGCCCAAGCCCCTGCCGAAGCCCTGAGCGACTGCGCCTTTCGCAGCAACGTGATCCATGAGCCGGGCCAAGCGCCCGGCTTTTGCTTGTTTGCGCCATGCAATTGCCGCCACCATCGCGGCGAATGCCGGTTGCGCTGGCTTTAGCCAAACGCAACGACATAATCGGACGACGAATCGCAAGGGGTATCGCATGGCGATCCGGATCACCCGCCGCAGGCTGCTCGAAGCTGGTGGCGCGCTCGCAGGCGCGGCCGCACTGCCGGGCTCGCTCACGACGGCGCTGGCGCAGGAGAACGAGGTCCATGGCCTCTCGACCTTCGGCGAGCTGGCGCTCCCGCCGGACTTCCCGCATTTCGCCTATGTAAATCCGAAGGCGCCGAAAGGCGGCTCGATCACCGTCCAGATCAAGCGCGCCGGCGGCAATCAGAGCTTCGACACCTTCAACACGCTCAACACCTATGTGCTGCAGGGCGACGGCGCCGCCGGCATGGATGCCTGCTTCGACAGCCTGATGGCCGGCTCCGGCGACGAACCCGGCTCGCTCTACGGCCTGCTGGCCAAGAGCGTCGTGGTCTCCACGGACAAGCTGACCTATCGCTTCCGCCTGCGGCCGGAGGCGAAGTTCCACGACGGCTCGCGCGTCACCGCGCGCGATGCCGCCTTCTCGTTCAACCTGCTCAAGAGCAAGGGACACCCGACCTATCGGCTGATCCTCGCCGAGATGGAGTCCGCGATCGCCGAGAGCGACGACCTCATCGTGGTCAAGCTCACGCAGAAGCGCAGCCGCGACCTGCACCTCGTTGTCGCCGGCCTGCCGGTCTTCTCCGAAAAGTTCTGGTCGACCCGCAATTTCGAGGCTTCGACATTGGAGCCGCCGCTAGGCTCGGGTGCCTACAAGGTCGGCAAGTTCGAGCAGGGCCGCTTCATCGAGTTCGACCGGGTGCCGGAGTACTGGGCCAAGGATCTGCCGGTGAATGTCGGCCAGAACAATTTCGACCGCGTGCGATGGGAGTATTTCCGCGACCGGCAGGTGGCGTTCGAAGCCTTCAAGAGCGGCGTGATCACCTTCCAGGAGGAGTTCACTTCACGCATCTGGGCGACTGGCTACGACTTCCCGGCCATCCATGAAGGCAAGGTCAAGAAGGAGGCCCTGCCCAAGACCGAGCCGATCGGCTCGCAGGGCTGGATCTACAATCTGCGCCGCGAGAAGTTCGCCGATCCGCGCATCCGCGAAGCGCTCGGCCTCGCCTTCGATTTCGAATGGACCAACAAGAACATCATGTTCTCGTCCTTCTCGCGGGCGACCTCCTATTTCGAGAACTCGGATTCGAAGGCAGTCGGCAAGCCGTCGCCGGAAGAACTCGCGCTGCTGGAACCGTTCCGCGGCAAGGTGCCGGACGAAGTCTTCGGCGAGCCCTGGCTGCCGCCGGTCTCGGACGGCTCGGGCAGCGACCGCGCCTTGCTGCGCCGCGCCGACGAGATGCTGCGCGCGGCCGGCTGCAAGCGTGACGGTAATGTGCTGAAGCTGCCGAACGGCCAGCCCTTCGAGATCGAGTTCCTCGACTCGACCCCTTCCCTGCAGCCGCACACTCAGCCCTTCCAGGCTAATCTCAAGCGGCTCGGGATCAACGCAACCTCGCGCATCGTCGACGGTGCGCAGTATCAGCGCCGGCTCGACGAATTCGACTTCGACATGATCAGCCGGGCGATGTCCGGCAGCGCCATCCCCAGCGACACGATGCGCGTCGTCTATGGCTCGGAGGCGGCGAAGACGCGCGGCTCGCGCAATGTCGGCGGCATCGCCAGCCCGGCGATCGACGCGATGATCGACAAGATCGGCCAGGCCGACAGCTATGCCGAGGTCGTCGTCGCTGCGAAATGCCTCGACCGTTTGCTGCGCGCCGGGCGCTACTGGATCCCGATGTGGTGGAACGCCAGCGAATGGCTGGCCTATTGGGACATGTATGAGCGCCCGCAGACCAAGCCGAAATTCAGCTCCGGCGCGCCGGGGACATGGTGGTACGATCCCGAAAAAGCCAAGCGGATCGGGAAGGTATAAGCGGGAATGCTGAATTACATCGCCCGACGTCTGGCGCTGATGGTGCCGACCCTGTTCGGCATCCTGCTGATCTCCTTCGTCATCGTGCAGTTCGCGCCGGGCGGGCCTGTCGAGCGGATCATCTCACAGCTCAATAATCCCAATAGCGGCGCGGCCGAGCGTGTCGGCGGTGGCTCCGGCGGCGATGCCGGCGCGCAGGCGCTGGATTCAGGGTCGGCCTATCGCGGCGCGCAGGGGCTCGATCCCGCCTTCATCAAGGAGCTGGAGAAGCAGTTCGGCTTCGACAAGCCGGCGCATGAGCGCTTCCTCAAGATGCTGAAGGACTATGCCACCTTCGATTTCGGCCGCAGCTATTTCCGCGACGCGCCGGTGCTGCAATTGATCAAGGAGAAGCTGCCGGTCTCGATCACGCTCGGCCTGTGGATGACCCTGCTCTCCTATGCGATCTCGATCCCGCTCGGCATCCGCAAGGCGGTCAAGGACGGCTCGCGCTTCGACACCTGGACCAGCGCGATCGTGATCATCGGCTACGCGATCCCGAGCTTCCTGTTCGCGATCCTCTTGATCGTGCTCTTCGCCGGCGGCTCGTTCTGGCAGATATTCCCCTTGCGCGGCCTGACCTCGGAGAACTGGGCCCAGCTCAGCCTGCTCGGCAAGATCGGCGACTATCTCTGGCACATCGCCCTGCCGGTGCTGGCGATGGCGCTAGGGGCCTTCGCGACCTCGACGCTTTTGACCAAGAACTCCTTCCTCGACGAGATCAGGAAGCAGTATGTGCTGACCGCACGGATGAAAGGCCTGTCGGAGCGCGGCGTGCTCTACGGCCATGTCTTCCGCAACGCCATGCTGATCGTCATCGCCGGCTTTCCCGGCGCCTTCGTGCACGCGCTGTTTGCCGGCTCGCTCTTGATCGAGACGATCTTCTCGCTCGACGGGCTCGGCCTCCTCTCCTTCGAGGCGATCGTCAACCGTGACTATCCCGTCGTCTTCGCCAATCTCTACATCTTCTCGCTGATCGGCCTTCTCGTGCACCTGATCACCGACCTGACCTATGCCTGGGTCGACCCGCGCATCGACTTCGAATCGCGGGAGGCCTGAGGTGAGCGACACGCTTCTCGACGCCCCGCCGCCGGCGCTGCGCTCGGCCGCGCCCGCTGCCGCCCCACCGCAAGTGAAGCAGGGCTGGCTCAAGCTCTCGCCGATCAACCGCCGCCGTCTCGACAGCTTCAAGGCCAACAAGCGCGGCTGGTGGTCGTTCTGGATCTTCCTTGTGCTGTTCGTACTCTCGCTCTTTGCGGAGTTCATCGCCAACGACCGGCCGCTGATCGTCCGCTACAAGGGCGAGACGCTGTTCCCGGTCGCGGTCAACTATCCCGAGGAGAAGTTCGGCGGCTTCCTCGCCACCACCGATTATCGCGACCCGACCATCGCCAAGGAGATCGCCGCGAATGGCTGGGCGATCTGGCCGCCGATCCGCTATTCCTACCGCACGCATAATCTCGACCTGCCGGTGCCGGCCCCTGCCCCGCCGACCTGGATGCTGAAGGACGAGCAGTGCCGGCCGATCGCCGAGCGCACCGGCGGCATGACCTGCCGCGAGCTTGAATGGAACTGGCTCGGCACCGACGACCAGGGGCGCGACGTCGTCGCCCGGCTGATCTACGGCTTTCGCATCTCCGTGCTGTTCGGGCTGATCCTAGCCTCGATCTCCTCGGTGATCGGCATCGCCGCCGGGGCGATCCAGGGCTATTTCGGCGGCTGGACCGACCTGATCTTCCAGCGCGTCATCGAGATCTGGACCTCGATCCCGGCGCTCTACCTTTTGATCATCGTGGCCGCGATCATCACGCCCGGCTTCTTCGTGCTGCTCGGCATCCTCCTGCTGTTCTCCTGGGTCGCGCTCGTCGGCGTGGTCCGCGCCGAGTTCCTGCGAGCGCGCAATTTCGAATATGTCCGCGCCGCGCGCGCTCTCGGGCTCTCCAACCGGGCGATCATGGTCAAGCATTTGCTCCCCAACGCCATGGTGGCGACGCTGACCTTCCTGCCCTTCATCCTCAACGGCTCGATCACCACCCTGACCTCGCTCGACTTCCTCGGCTTCGGCCTGCCGCCCGGCTCGCCCTCGCTCGGCGAGCTGCTCGCACAGGGCAAGGCGAACCTGCAGGCGCCTTGGCTCGGGCTCTCGGGCTTCATGGTGATCGCATTGATGCTGTCGCTGCTGATCTTCGTCGGCGAAGCCGTCCGCGACGCCTTCGACCCGAGGAAGACCTTCGCGTGAGCGCCCCCCTCCTCTCCGTTCAGGACCTCTCCGTCGCCTTCCGCCAGGGCGGGCAGGAGACGCTCGCGGTCGACAAGGTCTCGTTCGAAATCTCCAAGGGCGAGACGCTGGCGCTGGTCGGCGAGTCCGGTTCGGGCAAGTCGGTCTCGGCGCTGTCGATCCTGAAGCTGCTGAACTATCCGGCGGCACATCACCCATCGGGCAAGGTGCTGTTCAACGGCCAGGACCTGATCGCAGCCGACGAGGACGCGATGCGCAAGGTCCGCGGCAACGACATCACCATGGTGTTCCAGGAGCCGATGACCTCGCTCAACCCGCTGCATACCATCGCGCTGCAGATCGGCGAGATCCTCGAGCTGCACAAGGGCCTGCGCGGCGAGAAGGCGCGCGCCCGAACGCTCGAACTGCTCACCCTCGTCGGCATCCGCGATGCGGCAAGCCGGCTCGACGCCTATCCGCACCAGCTCTCCGGTGGCCAGCGCCAGCGCGTGATGATCGCGATGGCGCTCGCCAACGAGCCCGACCTCTTGATCGCCGACGAGCCGACCACAGCGCTCGACGTCACCGTGCAGGCGCAAATCCTGACCCTGCTGAAGGAGTTGCAGGCCCGGCTCGGCATGGCGATCCTGTTCATCACCCACGACCTCGGCATCGTCCGGCGCATCGCCGACCGGGTCTGCGTGATGCTCAAGGGCAAGATCGTCGAGCAAGGCCCCGTCGCCGAGATCTTCGGCAGGCCGCAGCATGCCTATACGCAGCGCCTGCTTGCCGCCGAGCCGAAGGGCCGACCTGAGCCGGTGCCCGAGGGCGCGCCGATCCTGCTGGAGGCCGGCCCGGTCAAGGTCTGGTTCCCGATCAAGACGGGGCTGCTGCGCCGCACGACCAGCCATGTGAAGGCGGTGGATGGCATCTCGGTCAAGGTCCGCGAGGGCGAGACGCTCGGCATCGTCGGCGAGTCCGGCTCCGGCAAGACCACGCTCGGCCTCGCCATCCTCAGGCTGATCTCGTCGGAGGGGCCGATCGTCTTCCTCGGCGACCGCATCGACGGGCTGAAGAGCAAGGCGGTCCGGCCGAAGCGCAAGGATCTGCAGGTCGTCTTCCAGGATCCCTATGGCTCGCTGTCGCCGCGCATGTCGGTCGCCGACATCGTCGCGGAGGGGCTCACCGTCCAGCAGAAGGGGCTGAGCTATCAGCGCCAGCGCGAGATCGTAGCGCAGGCGCTCACCGATGTGGGCTTGGATCCGGCGACGATGGACCGCTATCCGCACGAATTCTCCGGCGGCCAGCGCCAGCGCATCGCGATCGCCCGTGCCATGGCGCTCGATCCGAAATTCGTGGTGCTGGACGAGCCGACTTCGGCGCTCGACATGTCGGTCCAGGCGCAGATCGTCGAATTGCTGCGCGGACTGCAGGCTAGGCGCAAGCTCGGCTACCTCTTCATCAGCCACGATCTCAAGGTGGTCAGGGCGTTGTCGCACCGGGTGGTGGTGATGCAGAACGGCAAGGTGGTCGAGGAAGGGCCGGCGGAAGAGATCTTCCAGCGCCCGCGCGAGGCCTATACGCAAGCCCTGCTCGCCGCCGCCCTCAACATCGAGCCGGCCAACAGCGCCGCGGTGCGCGACTGATGGCGCGCGCCATCCTAATCGTGCTCGATTCCGTCGGCTGCGGCGGCGCCGAGGATGCAGTCGCCTATGGCGATAAGGGGGCCGACACGCTCGGCCATATCGCTGAGGCCTGTGCCGAAGGACGCGGCGACCGCGAGGGCCTGCGCAGCGGGCCGCTTGATATCCCCAACCTCGCCCGGCTCGGACTCAGCCATGCCTGCGAGGCCTCCACGGGCAAGCCGCTCGCCGGCGTGATACGACCGAACGCTCCGCAGGGTCGTTACGGCTACGGCGTCGAGGTCAGCCAGGGCAAGGACACACCGTCCGGCCATTGGGAGATCGCCGGCTGCCCGGTGCCATTCAAATGGGGTTATTTCACCGCGCTGGAGAATACCTTCCCTCCGGACCTCGTCGCAGCGATCATCCGCGAGGGAGCCCTGCCCGGCATCCTCGGCAACAAGCATGCCTCGGGCACGGCGGTGATCGACGAGCTCGCCGAAGAACACATCCGGACCGGCGAGCCGATCTGCTACACCTCCGTCGACTCGGTGCTGCAGATCGCAGCGCATGAGGAGCATTTCGGCCTGGAGCGGCTCTACGCCCTTTGCAAGAAGGTTCGGCTGCTGGTCGACCCACTGCGGATCGGCCGCGTCATCGCCCGGCCCTTCGTCGGCACCAAGGAGACCGGCTTCACCCGCACCGGCAATCGCAAGGACTTCGCGATCCCGCCGCCGGACGAGACCATTCTCGACCGCCTCGCGACCCTGGGCCGGCCCGTGGTCACCGTCGGCAAGATCGGCGACATCTTCGCGCATCGGAACACCGGCGAGGAGATCAAGCCTTTCGGCAATGCAGCCATGTGGACCGCGGCGCTGGAGGCGTTCGCAAAGCTGCCGGATGGCGGCTTCTGCTTCGTCAACCTCGTCGATTTCGATACCGAATACGGCCATCGCCGCGACATTCCCGGCTATGCGGCGGCGCTCGAAGCCTTCGACCGTGAGCTGCCGAAGCTCGAGGCCTTGCTCCGGCCGGGCGACCTCGCCGTGATCACCGCTGATCATGGCAACGATCCGAGCTGGCCCGGCTCCGACCATACGCGCGAGCATGTGCCGATCCTGGCTTTCGGGCCGGGCGTGACCGCCGGACCGATCGGCCGCCGCGGAAGCTTCGCCGACATCGCGGCGACGCTCGGAGACTGGCTGAAGCTCGGCGCGATCGGCCCCGGCCGCGCCTGGTAGATCAGCGCCTTTGGTATTGTCGCGTTTTCCTCACGCGAACCGGTACCCACTTCGCTCGAAAATGCTTCAAGCCGCGGCGACGCGCTCGCAGAATTCGGCGACCTCGCGGCGAATGCGCTGGGCCTGCGTCGCCAGATCGTTGGAGGAGCTCTGCAGGCTGCCGGCCGCAGCGTAGGTGCGCTCGGTCACCGCCTCGAAGCTCTGCAGGGTCTGGGCACTGCGGCTGGCTCCATCGGAGGAGACCTGGACCTCCTTGGCGATCTCGGCGGTGGCGCGATCCTGCTCGCCGACCGCATAGGCGATCGCGACCGAGACGGTCTCGACCTCGCCGATCGCCTCGACGATCTCGCGGATCGACTTGAGCGAACGTTGCGACGCGGTCTGGATCGCCTCGATCGAGCGCGAAACTTCAGCAGTCGCGCTCGCGGTCTGCGCCGAGAGAGTCTTCACTTCACTGGCGACGACGGCGAAGCCCTTGCCCATGGAGCCGGCGCGCGCCGCCTCGATCGTCGCGTTTAGCGCCAGCATGCTGGTCTGCGCGGCGATGCCGCGAATGATCTCGACCACGGCGCCGACGCTTTCACCAGTGCGCGCCAAGGCCTCGATCTCGGTGCTGGCGGCCCGCGCCAGCTTTGCCGCCGATTGCGAGCTGTCAGCGGTCTGCGTGACATTGCGACCGATCTCGGCGATCGACGAGGCGAGCTCCTGGCTGGCAGCCGCCGTCTGCTCAATGCTGGTCGTTACCTCGGTCGAGCTGCGCGAGACTAGCGCGATCTGCTGGCGCGCGCGGTCGGAGGCGCCGGTCAAGCCGCGAGCGTCGATCTGCATCGCTTCGGAAGCCTTGTCGAGCACGGCCATGGCACCGTCCATCTCGTCGCGGAAGTGCTCGACCATGGCGCGCAGGCGCTCGGCGCGTGCCTCGGCGTCATCGGCGAGCGCCCGCTCACGTTCGCTCGCCAGCCGCTCGCGCTCGGCAACCTCCTCGGCGCGGCGCAGATTGGCCTCGGTCTGGGCGAAGATGCGCGCGGTCATCACCGCGATCACCGCCAGGAAGCTCGTCTCGACCACCACGATGACGGCGTGCAGCAGGACCCGAAGCAGATTGCCGCCCTGATAGAAGACGGCGGCCGGCAGGACGAACTGCAGCACCAGATGGTGCACCGCCGTGAGTGCCGCACCCAGGATGATCGGCCGCCAGTCACAGAAGCCGGCGAGCAGCGCCAGCACGGCGAAATAGTACATGTGCATGTCGGGCTGCCACGGATGCCCGGAGAAGACGGCGACCAGGATCGAAACCTGGCCGATCAGGGCGATCGCGATCGCGCTCTGCGCCAGCAGTGTTGCTCCGACGCTGCGATAGGCGATCAGCGCCGCCAGCGCGAGCATCAGGGCGCTGAGCGCGGGTATCAGCCCATCCCCAGCTTGGGCCAACGACGCCAGCGCGAGCAGCGGGATATGGATGAAGGCGAGACCGATGAGGCAGCGCGCGACCAGGTCGCGAAGGCCAGGCAAAGTCAACGTCATAGGCGGCTCGCTTCGGCCTCAGGAGAGATGATGCATCCGGCAAGGCCGTCGAGGCGCAACATCAGCAGGGCGCCGGAGGGCCTCGCTGCGGTTTCCGGGGCGAGCACGACGACGAACGGCACCGCGCCTTGCCGCAGGATCCTGGCGCCTGTCGCCAGGCTGCGCGCCACTGCCTCCTCACCGGAGACCCAGGGCGGGAAGATCGCCGCCAGCGGAGGCGACGCTCCTGCGGCCGGGCCGGGCAGGCTTGCGAGGGTGAGGAGACCGGAGCAGAGCGCCAGACCCGCGATCAAGCCGATATCGCGCCATTGCCGAAGCCGCCAGGAGCGGGAAGCGGTCGATATCGCGACGGGGGTCATTCTCAGCTCGGCCCTCGACTTGGCTAACGCAACGTTGCCTTCATTAACGTTCCTGATCCGGGCTCCTTAAATTTCTGTTAAGCGCCTCTAGGGCCTGCACAATTTGGAACGACCCCAGAATACAACTTTTACGTTTCATCAACGGCGCGCTTATACATCTTATAATTGTATAAATAGAAAGAAGCGCGCCATGCGATCATATTTCCAGTCGCTCAGGGCCGACCCTTCGGCCAGCACGGCGGTCGAATTCGCCTTTATCGCCCCGATCCTGCTGATGCTGCTGTTCGGGATCATCGGCTATGGCCACGCCTTTGGCGTGTATCATGGCGTCCAGCAGCTCGCCGCGGAAGCAGCACGCGCTTCCGTCGCCGGCCTCGACGATGCCGAGCGCGAGCGATTGGCACGCGATTTCGTCACGCGCAACATCGGCTCCTATGCCTTCCTCGAGCCTGGCAAGCTGACGGTTCGGACGACGGCCCTCGGCGCCCCGGCGCCGAGCTTCGAGGTCGCGATCGCCTACGACTACTCCGACAGCGTCTTCAACCGGCTCAGCTCGATCGTCGCACTGCCGATGCCGGTCGTCGAACGACGCGCCGTCGTCCAACGCGGTGGCTACTGACGCAATTCCCGCATCGACCTGACAAGGAGGCCAGCATGATCCGCTCGCTCCGGAGGTTCTTCGCAGACCGTCGCGGCCTCTCTTCCATCGTCTTCGCCAGTTCCTCGCTGGTCCTCTTCGGCTTCGGGACGATGGCAGTCGATGTCGGCAGCTTCTTCTATCAGAAGCGCCGGCAGCAGACCGCAACCGACCTGGCGGCGCTCGCTGCCGCAGCCGACCTCGAACGCGCCGCGAACGCAGCCCGGACAAGCGTGAGCCGCAACGGCTTTTCGGCCAGCGCCATAGAGACGGTGCAGACCGGTACCTACACACCCGATGCGCGAGTGGCCCCCGATGCGCGCTTCCGGCAGGGTTCGGGATCGGCGGCCAACGCGGCCCGGATCGAGATGCGCGCGACCACGCCGATGATCCTCGGCCGTGTCCTCGCCGCTGGCCTGGGCGGCGAGACCGGCGAGGTCGCCATCGTGACGCGCGCGACCGCCGCACAGGAGGCGCAGGCCGCCTTCGCCATCGGCTCGCGTCTGGCCCGCGTCGAGGGCGGCGCCCTCAACGGCCTCCTGGGCGGCCTGCTCGGCACGACAGTATCTCTATCGGTGATGGACTATGAGGGGCTGGCGCGGGCGCGGATCGATCTGTTCGGCTTCGCCCGCCAACTGGCGACGCGCGCCACGATCTCGGCCCTGACCTTCGACGAGGTCGTCCGCGCCAATGTCCGCGTCGGCGACGTCATCCTGGCCGCCCAGGATGCGGCGCGCGCGCAGGGGGCGGGCAGCGACGCGATCGCGGCATTGGGACGCCTGGCGGCGTCCGCGGCCGGTTTGAGCCAGCGCCTCAACCTGCAGAGTCTCGTCCAGTTCGGCAGCTATGGTGGCAGGCAGCTGAGCGAGGAAGTGCCGCTCAAGGCATCGCTGTCGGCGCTCGATCTCGTCTCGGCCACGGCCCAGATCGCCAATGGCTCGCGCCAGCTCGATCTCAACCTCGCGGTCAACGTGCCCGGCCTTGCCGCCGTGTCGCTCAAGCTCGGCATTGGCGAGCGGCCGGTGGGTACCAGCCTCGTGCGGGTCGACCGCGCCGGAGCGAGCGTCCACACCGCCCAGACGCGCCTGCTGCTGACGCTGACCCTCGTCGGCAGCGGCCAGGCCTCGCTGGTCAAGCTGCCGCTCTATCTGGAACTTGCCTCCGCGACCGCCCGCCTGACCGCCATCTCCTGCGGGGCCGGCGACGTTGCAAGCTCGCGGGTGACGCTCGGCGTGACGCCGGCGGTGGCCGATGCCTGGATCGGCCAGGTCTCCAATGCCGAGTTCGGCAATTTCAGCACCCGGCCGAACCCGCCCGCGGCGACGCTGCTCAACCTGCTCGGTCTCGTCAAGGTGAACGGCCGGGCCCATGTCACGATCAGCAACACCAGCGAGACGCCGGTGAGCTTCAGCTATGGCGAGATCCAGCGGGTCGACAAGACGACCTCGACGCAGAACTTCGTCGCGAGCCTGCTGTCGCGGCTGGTCGGGGATCTCGAGCTCGAGGTCGTGCCGCTTGGGATCGGACTTCCCATACCCGGCATCGGCGGAGCTGTGTCCGGTGTCATCGCCGGCGCTACCGCCCCGCTCGATCAGGTACTGACCAGCCTGCTCAACACCCTCGGCATCGGCCTTGGGCAGGCGGACAGCTGGGTCAGCGGCGTGCGCTGCGGCGGGGCCGTGCTGATCCAGTAGCGTTCAGGATCTCAGCCGCGTCTTGATCCGCTGCATCAGCCCGTCGCGGACGGCGCGATAGGCATCGAGCACCTGCTCGCGGGAGCCCTGGATGATGGTCGGGTCCGGTGTCGGCCAGTATTCGACCTCGGCAGCGAGGGTGCGCGTCAACTCGAGCGCCTTGTGGTGCGCCTCGGGCGAGAGCGAGACGATCAGGTCGAAGTTGAGACCTTCCCACTCCTCCAGCTCCTCGACCGTCTTCGGCTTGTGCTTGTGCGCGTCGATGCCGATCTCGTCGAGCACCGACAGCGCGAAGGGATCGAGCTCGCCCTTGCGCTTGCCGGCGGCGGACTGGACGTAGATCGATTTGCCGAAGAAATGCTTGGCCAGCGCCTCCGCCATAGGCGAGCGCACCGCGTTGTAGGCGCACATGAACAGCACGCTCTGGAGCTTGCGCGGTACGGGCGGCTCCAAGCGCTCAGCCCTTCCAGTGCAGCGCGTAGATCAGGGTGAAAAGGCGGCGGGCGGTCTCGTTGTCGATCTCGACCTTGTTCGACAGCCGCTCGACCAGGAGAACCGCAGCCTCGTCGTGCAGGCCGCGGCGACCCATGTCGATCGCCTCGATCTGCGAAGGCGTGGCGGTGCGGATGGCGGCATAGTAGCTGTCGCAGACCAGCTCGTAATCCTTGATGATGCGCTTGAGCGGCGTCAGCGAGAGATGATGGGTGACGACCGGCGCTCCCTCGGCGTTCCTGACCTCGAATGCGAGCCGTCTCTCGACCAGAGCGAGATGGACTGCATAGGGCCCGCCGTCGAAATCCGGCAGGGCGAAATGGTTGCGCTCGATCAGATCGTAGATCGCGACGGCACGCTCATGTTCCTGGTCGGCACTGCCGCGCCCGAGCGAGGCCTCGTCGAGCGTGACGGCGACCAGATGGTTGCGTTCCGACATGTGCCCTCCGCCCAGCTCCGTGCAGGCGCAGAATCGCCAGCCTGCCGTCAGCCGTTGAGTCGGATCGTCACGGAACGTGCGTGAGCCTGCAAGCCCTCGGCCTCGGCGAGCTCCGTCGCGGCGCCGGCCAGAGCCCGCAGCGCCTCGGGATCGCATTTCAGCAGGGAGGTGCGCTTCATGAAATCCGGCACGCCGAGCCCCGAGGAGAAGCGAGCCGAACGCGCCGTCGGCAGGACATGATTCGAGCCGCCGACATAGTCGCCGATCGCCTCCGGCGTATGGCCGCCCAGGAAGATCGCGCCGGCATTGCGGATGTGCGCCGCCAGCCCATCGGCATCGGCCGCGATGATCTCAAGATGTTCCGGCGCGAGCCGATCGACCAGCGGGATCGCCTTGTCGAGCGCCTCGACCAGGATGACGGCGCCGAACTCGCGCCAGCTCGCCCCCGCGATTTCGGCTCGCGGCAAAGTCTTGAGCTGCCCTTCGACCGCGCGCTCGACCGCGTCGGCGAGCGCGGCGTCATCTGTGATCAGAATCGACTGGGCGGCGGTGTCATGCTCGGCCTGGGCGAGCAGGTCGGCGGCGATCCAGTCGGGATTGGCGCCGGCATCGGCCAGCACCAGCACCTCGGAGGGACCTGCGATCATGTCGATGCCGACCGTGCCGAAGACACGGCGCTTGGCGGCGGCGACATAGGCGTTGCCGGGGCCGACGATCTTGGCGACCGGAGCGATCGTCTGCGTGCCATAGGCGAGCGCGGCGACGGCCTGCGCCCCGCCGATCCTGTAGATCTCGTCGATGCCGGCGAGCTTCGCCGCGGCGAGCACGAGCGGATTGCCCTCGCCACGCGGCGTCGGCGCGACCATGACCAGGCGCCCGACCCCGGCGACCTTGGCCGGGATCGCGTTCATCAGCACCGAGGAGGGATAACTTGCCGTGCCGCCCGGCACATAGAGCCCGACGGCCTCGACCGCGCTCCAGCGCCAGCCGCTCTCGACGCCGAGCGCGTCACGCGACCAGGAATCGGCTGGCTTCTGGCGCAGATGATAGGCTTCGATCCGGGAGCGGGCAGTCTCCAGCGCCGCGAGCTGCTCGCGCGTGCAGGCGGCGACCGCCGCCTCGATCTCGTCCTGCGTGACGCGCAAGGTCTGCGACGTCAGGGGTAGCTTGTCGAAGCGCTCGGTGTAATCGATCAGCGCCGCATCGCCGCGGGCGCGGACATCAGCGATGATCGCGGCTGCGACCTGGTCGACATCCTCAGAAACCTCGCGTTTCATCGCGAGCAGGGCCGTGAACTCCCGCTCGAAACCGGCATCGCGTGCGTCAAGCCTGATCGGCATGGCAAATATCCTGACCGGAAGAGGCTCAGCCGGCGTCCGGGTGGGCAGGCGTCGCGACGGCTTCCCAGATCGGGCCGAGATCCTTCATCTGCGCCTCGATGCACTCGACATCGAGCTGGATGGCGGCGCCGTCGGAGAAATGCAGGGTCACCTGCCCAGTCGGATCATCGCTCTGCGTGAAGGTGACCGCGAGCAGGCTGAGCACGGCATCGCCCGCCGCGATCTTGGTGCTGCGCGCCGCCGTGACGCGCTCGAAATGCAGGGCGGAGAGCCGGCGGCGCTTTTGGCCTTGCGCCGCGCCTTCCCAATCGAAGCGGCGCAATGCCAGCGCGAAGCGCTTCTCGCCCGGCAGGTAGGCGATGTCGCCGCGCTTCAGCACCGCATCCTGCAAATGCGCCGAGATCACCGACAAATCGTCGGCGTCCAGGGCGATCAGCTTCAGCGGCTCGGCGGCAGGATCGGACATAGAGACTCTTGTCTTTTCGCATTTCTTCGCGCGAACCGGTGTCCGCTTCGCTCGAAAATGCTCTCGGCCCTATCTGGCGGGGGCAGTGCCTTGCGTCAACCGCTGATGCGTTCGACCTGGGCGCCGCAACGGCTGAGCTTGGCCTCCAGCGCCTCGAAACCGCGGTCGAGATGGTAGACGCGGTTGATCATCGTCTCGCCCTCGGCGACGAGGCCGCCGATGACCAGAGAGACTGAGGCGCGCAGATCGGTCGCCATCACCGGCGCGCCAGTAAGCTTCTCGACGCCGTCGACATAGGCCGCGTCGCCATCGAGCCGGATCTTGGCGCCGAGCCGGGCCAGCTCCTGCACGTGCATGAAGCGGTTCTCGAAGATGGTCTCGCGGATGCGCGAGGTGCCCTTGGCCTTGGTCATCAGCGCCATGAGCTGAGCCTGGAGATCGGTCGGGAAGCCCGGGAACGGATCGGTAGTGACGTCGACCGGCTCCAGCGCCGCGCCATTGCGGTGGACGCGGACGCCTTCATTGGTCTCGGAGACGTCGACGCCGGCCTGGCTCAACACATCGAGCGCAGCCTGCAGCAGGTCGGCGCGCGCGCCTTCGAGGAGGACGTCGCCACCGGTCATCGCCACCGCCATCGCATAGGTGCCGGTCTCGATTCGGTCCGGCAGGACGGCATGATGCGCCCCGCCAAGGCGCGAGACGCCGCGGATGGTGATGGTGGAGGTGCCGGCGCCCTCGATCTTGGCGCCCATCTTCTCAAGGCAAGCGGCGAGATCGACCACTTCGGGCTCGCGCGCCGCGTTCTCGATCACCGTGGTGCCGTCGGCCAGGACCGCAGCCATCAGCGCGGTATGGGTGCCGCCGACCGTGACCTTGGGGAAGACGATCTCGCCGCCCTTCAGTCCCTTCGGGGCGCGGGCCAGCGCATAGCCGCCCTCGATGGTGATGGTGGCGCCAAGGCGCTCCAGCGCCATCAGCAAGAGGTCGACCGGGCGTGTGCCGATGGCGCAGCCGCCAGGCAGCGAGACCTTGGCCTCGCCCATGCGGGCCAGGATCGGCGCGATCACCCAGAAGCTCGCCCGCATGGTCGAGACCAGCTCGTAGGGCGCGCAGGTGTCGACGATCTGGCGCGCGGTCAGCGCCACCGTCTGGCCGGTCTCGGCGCTCTGGCCGATGCGCTTGCCGGCGACCGAGCGGTCGACGCCGTGATTGGAGAGGATGCGCGAGAGCGCGCTGACGTCGGAGAGCCGCGGCACATTGGTCAGCGTCAGCGTCTCGTCGGTGAGAAGGCTCGCGATCATCAGCGGCAGCGCCGCGTTCTTCGCACCGGAGATCGGGATCACGCCATTGAGGCGCTGGCCGCCGGTGATGCGGATACGGTCCATCGGGCTCGTCCTGCAGGGCGGCCGGCAGCGGGGGCCGGCCGGAAAAGGGGGATCAGGACCGGGGGGAGTCGGCCTGGGTGGGCGGCGGCGTGTCCTCGGTCGCCGTGTCCGAGGCACGCCTGGCCCTTGCCTGCGCCTTGCGGCGCTTCAGATTCTCGCGGAGGGCGGCAGCAAGGCGCGCCTTCCTCTCATCCTCGGCTTCGGTCTGGCGGCTCAAGGCGTCAGCTCGTCGGAATGCCCGCAACCCTGCGGCGGCGGGCGTTGGTTCATGGTTAGCCGCTCAAACCAGTCCGGACAAGACCAGCCAGCGGCACAGTACTCCTTGCACGGTCGATTGCGGCACAACTGCGGCGCGGGCGTTCTCTTGATGGGACAGCCTTGCCCCAGCCCAGCTGACGCCCCTCGCCGCTCCGCGCGATCGACAGCTCGCCACCAGTCGCGCTGGACACGCCCCAAGACGCTGCTGCGATTGGTAAAATTTTTCTTATCTCGGCAACCCTGACCGCAAAGCGCTATGCTGGCACGCCCATTGCGTGCATCGACAACAACGATAGCGGCACCATCGAGACAACCGAAGGATGCGGTTTCAGGCAGAGAGCCAGCTTTCGCGTTAACGAATAAAGCTTAACGAAATTAACCATTTCGAGCGGTTTGCGTTTACAGATTATTAACTTTCTCTACCCTCCGCGGCGTCGAGGGGTGCGAGACGAGGCGGAGACGAGACGATGTTTCAGAGCTATGCACCGACGGCAGACGGCAAGGCCGCGGCCGGGCTCGCAGATGGAGAGGTGATCGGGGCCATTCGCCAGCGGGCCGGCTTTCTGCCGGAGGTCCAGCTCGCCTATGAGCAGGAGCTGCGCCTGCTCTGGGTCACCATCAAGCCGGAGCTGAAGCCGGTCTTCACGCTGCAACTGCTCGAGAGCCTCGGCAAGGTGCAGCAGGCGATCATCGATCTCTGGGGTGCGCCGGAGCAGTACCACGCCGCGCCGGTGCGCTTCCTCGCCTTCCGCGGCACCGGGCCGTTCTTCACCCTCGGCGGCGACCTCGACTTCTATCTCGACTGCCTCGCCAAGAACGATCGTCCTGCTCTCGCGGAATATGCCCGGCTTTCGGTCGAGGGCGCCCTGCGCAACGCCAGCGGCCTCAACGGCATGGCCGTCACCCTGTCGACGATCCATGCCAAGGCGATCGGCGGCGGCATTGACGCGCCGCGCTCATGCAACATCATGATCGCCGAGGAGCAGGCCTCGTTCGTCTATCCGGAGATCAAGTTCAACCATTTCCCAATCACGGCGGTTGGCATCCTGTCACGCCGGATGGGCCCGCGCGCGGCCGAGCATATGCTGCAGTCCGGCGAGGAGATGAGCGCCAGCGAGTTCCTGGCGGCAGGCGGGCTGGAAGCGGTGGTTCCGACCGGCACCGGCGAGGACTGGATCCGCAAATACGCATCCGACTCGTTGCCGATCCATGCGGCCCGCACCGCCCTGTTTTCGGCCTTCAACCGCCGTGCCGGCAATCTGCGCGACGAGCTCGAATATCTCGGGGAGCTCTGGACCGACTGCATGCTGCGCCTGCACCCGAGCGCGATCTCGAAGCTGCAGCGCATCGCCCAGACGCAGGACCGCATGCTGGCGCGCGTCTACCAGCGCGGCCCCGAGACAGCCTTCGCCAGCGCCGACGCCGGCTGAGAGCCGCTTAAAGCCTCGGCATGATATCGGCGCGGTCGGCGACCGCGCCGATCGCGCGACTCCGCCGCGTAACCCTCATGAAACTTTTACCTTTCCCTCTTAAAGCCGTTAGATGATGCGGCAAAGGATGGGCCTGTTTACCCGCCTCTCCAGTAACCGTCGCAAGGCAGGAGTGGATGGCGGGAGTGGCGAACCGGTTGCATAGCGCCAGCGCCGACAGGGCGATCGCGGAGCAGCCGGCCGGACATGACGGCCGGAGCGCGGTCGACCTTGCCGACTATCGCCTGCTGGTCTCCTCACTGTTCTCCTCGCCGGGCTCGATCATCCCAGGCGGCATCGCCGGCATCCTCACTCCCTTCCTGTGCTGGGTGGCGACGAGCGCCGAGCTGTTCATGGCGCTGACGATCTGCGTCGCGCTCGTCGTCGTCATGCGGATCGTCACGGTGGTCCGCTATCGCCGCCTCGACCATTCCGAGGACACGCTCGCCCAGACCACGCGCTGGGACCGGGAGTACTTCTTCGGCGCGACCGTGTTCAGCGCTGTGCTCGGCTTCAGCTGCTATGCGGCGCTGGCCTGGACGGACGATCCTGCCGCCCATATCACCTCAGTGTCATCGACGATCGCGCTCGCCTCCGGCTATGTCGCGCGCAATGCTGGGCGGCCGAAATTCGTTGCGGTGCAGCTTCTGACCTTCTGCGTGCCGATGGCGGTCGGCCTGATCCAGGCGCACAACCCCTACTACCAGTATATCGGCTATTTCGCCTTCCTCTATGTCGTCGCCAACATCGCGATCACCAACTCGCTGCACCGCAACCTGCTGGCGCTGAGCGACGCGACCAAGCAATCCAAGGCGCTGGCGACCGCGCTGCGCTCGCAGAACCTGACGCTCGACGCCGCGCTCAATACGATGATCCACGGCCTGGCGATGTTCGACCGCAAGCTCGACCTCGCGGTCTCGAACGCGCCGCACGCCGCGCTGTACGGCATTCCGGAGACGCTTGCCCTGCCCGGCACGCCGATCAGCGCGATCGCGCGTTTCCTGGTCGAGCGCCAGGTGATGACCCCCGAGCAGGTTCGCGACATCAAGGCAGCGCTCGACGGCGTGCAGGCGACGCAACAGGCGGCCGTCTATGAACTGCAGTCTCGCAACGGACGCATGCTCGTCGTCACCATCGCGCCTGCAGCCGAGGGCGGCGTGCTGATGCTGACCGAGGATGCGACCGAGCGGAAGGCGACCGAGGCGCGGATCGAGCAGATGGCGCGCTTCGACGAATTGACCGGGCTCGCCAACCGCTTCGAGTTCAACACGCAGCTCGCCGACGCTTTCCGCCGGCAGGAGCGCACTGGCGAGACCTTCGCCCTGCTCTATATCGACCTCGACGGCTTCAAGCAGGTCAACGACAATCTCGGCCACGACATCGGCGACCGGGTGCTGATCCAGACGGCGGCGCGGCTGAAGAGCGCGATCCGCCATAACGATCTGCTGGCGCGCTTCGGCGGCGACGAATTCGTGCTGATCCTGCCGGCGACCGATGTCGCGACGGTCCGGATGATCGCGCAGCGCATGATCGAGGCAATGGATCGCGCCTTCGAGCTCGACACCAAGACCGTCTACGTCACCGCCAGCATCGGCATCGCGCTCGCGCCCGCCGATGGAGCGACGCCGGCCGACCTGCTGCGCCATGCCGATACCGCGCTCTACAAGGCCAAGGGCGCCGGCCGCAACACCGCGACCTTCTTCGACCCGGCGATGGCGGAGGAGATGCTCGAGCGCCACGAGATCGAGGTCGACTTGCGCCAGGCGACCGCCGAAGGCGCGCTGGAGCTGTACTACCAGCCGATCATCGACCTGCGCACGCAGGAGATCGTGACGCGCGAGGCGCTGATGCGCTGGCGGCACCCGACGCGCGGCATGGTGCCGCCCGGCGTGTTCATCCCGATCGCCGAGCAGTCCGGCCTGATCGCCGGCATGGGCGACTGGGCGATCCGCCAAGCCTGCCGCGACGCAGCGAAATGGCCCGGTGGCATCGGCGTCTCCGTCAACATCTCGCCGCTGCAGTTCCGCGAGCCGGGCCGCATCGTCGAGACCGTCAAGAACGCGCTGCTGCTCGCCCATCTCGCGCCGGGCCGCCTGACGCTCGAAGTGACGGAATCGCTGCTGATCGAGGACAACAAGACGACGCTCGATGTCATCAACGACTTGCGTGCGATCGGGGTCAAGTTCGCGCTCGACGATTTCGGCACGGGCTATTCCTCGCTCGCCTATCTCTCGACCTACCCGTTCTCGCAGGTGAAGATCGACCAGAGCTTCACGCGCGAGGTCAACAGCGACGAAGCCTCCAAGGCGGTGATCGAGGCCGTCTGCCAGCTCGCGCGGCGCCTGTCGATGAACGTCGTGGTCGAAGGCATCGAGACCGAGGCGCAGCGCATGGCAGTGCAATTGCTCGGCGCCCAGCGGGCCCAGGGTTACCTCTTCGGCCGGCCGCAGCCGGTGTCGGAGTTCAGCAAGGGCGACGAGCCGCGCAAGATCGCCTGAGGCGCGCTCCACAACCGTCTTGCCGGAATTGACCGCTTCCCTCCTGCGATCACAACGTCGAACTTGATTCTGCCGCAACGGCACCGCATCTGCACGAGCGAGATAGCGACCGGGAGACGCGGCGTGAGCGAAACCGCCAGCCCAATAGCCAGCAAGACGCCGCTGACGCCGGATATCTGCGTCATTGGCGATGGCCCGGGCGGGCTCGCGGTCGCGACGGCGGCCGCACTGTTCGGCGTACAGGCCGTGCTGATCCGGCAAAGCGGGAGCGCCCCGGCCCTCAACGAAGGAGCTCGCGGCCAGGCCTTGCGCGCAATCGCTGGGCAAGCGCGGGCTGTTGCGGATGCGGCAAGGTTCGGCCTCGCCCAAGGTGCAGGCGAGATCGACTATGGGCGCGTCCGGGCCCATCTCGACCAGGTCGCGACAAGAGCGGCCGTGAACGACTCGGATGAGCGCCTCGCAGCGCTGGGTGTCCTCGTGCTCAAGGGCGAGGCACGCTTCCAGAACCGGCGCCAGATCGCGATCGGCGAGATGGTGATCAAGGCACGGCGCTTCGTCGTCGCGAGCGGTTCGCTGCCGGTCATGCCATCGGCCCCCGGTCTTGCCGAGCTGCCCTACCTGACAGAAGACAGCATCTTCGACCTGGCGAAGCGACCGGAGCGGCTGATCGTGCTCGGCGGCACAGCGGCGGCCGTCGAGCTGGCGCAGGCGATGCGCGCGCTCGGCAGCGAGGTCGTGCTGGTCGCACGCGAAGGCCTCCTGCCTGGCGAGGACCCCGAAGCGGTCGGCGTGCTCCGGCGCGGCTTGCTGACCGACGGCATCGCCTTGCACGAAAGCCGGCCGATCCTGCGTGCCGAGACGCACCGCCTGCGGCCGCGGCTCCTGCTCGATGGCGATATCCGGATCGATGGCACGCATCTCCTGGTCGCCAGCGGGCGCAAGCCGAACATCGCCGGCCTCGAACTCGATCTCGCCGGCGTCCGCAGCGACGAGACCGGCATCATCGTCGATGCTTCGCTGCGCACCGCCAACCGCAGCATCTATGCTATCGGCGATTGTGCCGGTGGCGCGGCCGCTGGAATGGCGCCGAGCCATGCCGCCCAGCATCAGGCCGGCCTAGTGCTCCGCAACGCCCTCTTCCGCCAGCCGGTCCGCTTCAGGCGCGAAGCGGTTCCGCGCACCATCCATGGCCGGCCGGAGCTGGCGAGCGTCGGCCTGAGCGAGGCGCAGGCGCGAGCGCAGGGTGAGATCCGGGTGCTGCGCTTTCCCTTTGCCGAGAGCGGGCGCGCCCAGGCCGAGCAGCAAACGGAAGGGCTGATCAAGCTGGTGGCAGACCGCAAGGGCGGCATTCTCGGCGTCGTCATCGCCGGGGCGCAGGCGACCGAATTGATCGTGCCGTGGGGGCTCGCCATCCAGAAGCGGATGAACGTCAGGGAGATGGCCGGGCTGATCGCGCCATCCCAGAGCCTGTCGGAACTGTCGCAGAAAGCGGCGCTCTCCTTCCAGGCGCCACTCGCCGCCAAGCCGGGCATCCGCCGCCTGATCGGCTTCCTGCGCCGTTTCGGATAGACTGGCTGTTGATGTCAGTGAGACGGTTCGATCCCAATACCCTGTCGATCAGCGTGGCGCGCGGGCCGACCCAGCTCGGCCTGTCGGCCAAGCTGCTCGTGCTCACCGTCCTGTTCGTGATGCTGGCCGAGGTGCTGATCTACCTGCCCTCGGTCGCGAACTTCCGGCGCAACTGGCTGAACGACCGGCTCGCAGCGGCGCAGATCGCCGTGCTTGTGCTCGAGGGCTCTCCGGCCGAGGGCCTGCCGGAAGGCAGCGAAGAGCGGCTGCTCGCCGGCGTCGGCGCCTCCGCCATCGCCGCCCGCGTCGGCGGTGCGCGCCGCCTGCTCAGCCTCGATTCGATGCCGCACGAGGTCGCCAAGACCGTCGACCTGCGCAACCAGAGCTGGATGCAGTCGATCGTCGAATCAGTGGCGACGCTGGTCAGTCCCTCGCATGAGATGCCGATCCGGGTGGTCGGACAGGCCGTCGGCGCCGCCGACTTCGTCGAGATCGTCATCGACGAGCGGCCGCTGCGCCACGCCATGCTGAAATTCTCGGTCAACCTGACGCTGGTCACGCTGATCATCTCGATCCTGACAGCCGGTCTGGTCTACCTCTCGCTGAACTGGCTGATCGTGCAGCCGATCCGGCATCTCGCCGCCAATGTGATGGAATTCGAGCACGATCCGGAAAATCCACGCCGGATCATCGAGCCGACCATACGCGCCGACGAGATCGGCGAGGCACAGCGGGCGCTGGCGCGCATGCAGGCGACGCTGGCCGACGACCTGCGGGCCAAGAAGCACCTCGCCGAGCTCGGCCTCGCGGTCAGCAAGATCAATCACGACCTGCGCAACATGCTGGCGGCGGCGCAGCTCATGTCCGACCGGCTGACCGAGACGCGCGATCCGAAGATCAGGCGGTTCGCACCGCGATTGATCGCGACGCTCGGGCGCGCCATCGATTTCTGCCAGGCGACGCTCGCCTATGGCCGGGCGACCGAGGCGACGCCGGCACTGCGCGACGTGGCCTTGCGCCAACTCGTCGCCGAACAGGCCGAACTGCTCGGCCTCGGCGAGAACGGCGCGATCGCCTTCGCCAACGAGGTGCCGGCCGAAGTGGTCGCCCCTTGCGACCCCGACCAGATGGCGCGCGTGCTCTCCAATTTGATGCGCAACGCGATCCAGGCGCTCGATAGCGTCGCGGAGGCCGGCGAGCGGACGCCGGCGCTCAGGATCAGCGCCGGCCGGCGCCATGAGGAGATCATCCTGCGCATTGCCGACAATGGGCCGGGCGTGCCGCCGCGGGCGCGCGAAAACCTGTTCCAGGCCTTCCGCGGCTCGGTCAATCCCGGCGGAACCGGGCTCGGCCTCGCCATCGCCGCCGAGCTGGTGCGGCTGCATGGCGGGATGATCGCGCTCGAGCCGTCCGAGGTCGGCGCGGTGTTCACGGTGTCGCTACCGGTGCAGCGGGCTGCTGCCTGATTTCCACCTTCCACCCTCATCGTGTCGTCCCGGACAAGCCGCGTCAGCGGCGCCGATCCGGGATCCATTCCGGAGCCTTTCCGAAAGAGGTTCAGGAATGGGTCCCGGGTCTTCGCTTCGCTACACCCGGGACGACTCGCGTTTATTGGAGCGAGGAAGCGCTCTTGGCTCCGCTTGGTACCGAAATCACTGGCTCGCCCAGATCACCCGCGCCATGAAGGCGATCTCGGAGAGCGTCAGCACCCGGTCGGCATGCTCGGGATTGAGCGAGGCGAGTTCGAGCGTCTTGGCGGTCTGGCGCCTGAGCTGCTTGGCCAGCACCTCGCCGTCGACGGTCTTGACCACGACGCGGTCACCGCGGCGGATCGCGGCGCCGGGCGAAACGATGATGGTGTCGCCGTCGCGATAGAGCGGCAGCATCGAATCGCCGGCGATCTCAAGTGCATAGGCCTTTTCGTCCTGCAGGCCCGGGAAGGCGACCTCGTCCCAGCCGGAGCCGGCCGGAAAGCCGCCATCGTCGAAGAAGCCGCCGGAACCCGCCTGGGCGAAGCCGATCACCGGGATCGTGTGCGCCGGCGGCGCGCCGCGCCGGACGACATTCATGAACTCGTCGAAGGAGGCGCCGGTGGCGGAGAGGATCTTGGCGATCGATTCGGTCGAGGGCCAGCGCTCGCGCCCATCGGAGCCAATGCGCTTCGACCGGTTGAAAGTGGTGGCGTCGAGCCCGGCCTTACGCGCGAGGCCGGACGGCGTCAGGCCATAACGCTGGGCGAGCGTGTCGATCGCGCTCCAGATCTGATCATGGGACAGCATCGCGGTGAAGCCTCGATCCTGATGATGCCGACGCGGCGCATAGCGGGGATAGAATAGGAAATATCCCCTATTCGATAAGAATTCAATCTGATTCGCGTCGGCGATCAGCCTCCGGCCCAAGAAATCCGGAAACCGGTCGGGCGCGACACGCTTTCCCCTTTTGCCGACGGCCGTCAGGCGATATGTCCGGCGCCATGCCGCTCATCTACAAGATCTGTCCCGAAGCGCTCTGGCGCGAAGCCGAGGCCGCAGGCCTCTTCCGGGGAGCACCGGTCGACCTCGCCGACGGCTTCATCCATTTCTCGACCGGTTCGCAGGCCCGCGAGACAGCAGCCCGGCATTTCGCCGGCCAGGACGGTTTGCTGCTGATCGCGTTCGACGACGCCAGGCTCGGCGAGGCCCTGCGCTACGAGCCCTCGCGCGGCGGGGCGCTGTTCCCGCATCTCTATGCTCCGCTCGATCCTGGGCAGGCGCGCTGGATCGCGCCACTGCCATCTAGCGAAGCCGGCCATGTCTTCCCGGAGGATGTCGCGTGATCGGAGCGCTGTTCGGCCTGGCCCGGCCGCTGATCCACAAACTCGATGCCGAGCAGGCACACCGGCTGACCATCGCGGCGCTCGCCGCAGCCCCACCGCTGCGGCCGGCGGCCGATCCGCCATCGCTGGCGGTCGAGGCCTTCGGCCTGCGCTTTGCCAACCCGGTCGGCCTCGCCGCCGGCTTCGACAAGAATGCCGAAGCGATCGATGGCGCGCTCGGGCTCGGCTTCGGCTTCGTCGAGATCGGCGGTGTCACGCCGCTGCCGCAGCCGGGCAATCCGCGCCCGCGCGTCTTCCGCCTGCCGGAAGACGAGGCGGTGATCAATCGCTACGGCCTCAACAGCGAGGGCATGGAGGCGGTCGCGGGGCGATTGGCCGCGCGCCGGAAGAAGGGCGGGCTCATCGGCGTCAACCTCGGCGCGAACAAGGACTCGGCCGATCGCAGCGCCGACTATGCGGTGCTGGCAGGGAGGCTCGCACCGCTCGCCGATTTCCTCACAGTCAACGTCTCCTCGCCGAACACGCCGGGCCTGCGCGACCTCCAGGCCGAGAGCGCGCTCGACGACCTGATCGCGCGGACGCTCGCCGCCCGCGACGAGGCCGCTGTCGGGGGCAAGCCGACGCCGGTGCTGATCAAGATCGCGCCCGACCTCACCATGCCCGAGCTCGATGGGATGATTTCGGTCGCAAAGCGTCGCAAGGTCGACGGCATGATCGTCTCGAACACGACGATCGCCCGGCCCGACAGCCTGCGCAGCGCAAGCAAAGCCGAGACCGGCGGCCTCTCGGGCAAGCCACTCTTTGTGGCCTCGACGCGCATCCTCGCCGAGACCTTCCTGCGGGTGGAGCGCCAGTTCCCGCTGATCGGCGTCGGCGGCATCGATTCCGCGCAGACCGCCTTCGCCAAGATCCGGGCCGGGGCGAGCCTAGTTCAGTTCTATTCGGCGATGGTATTCAAGGGACCGGGGCTGGTCGGCGAGGTCAAACGCGGGCTCGACATGCAGGTGCGCAAGGCCGGGCTGCCGCGCCTCGACGCGCTGGTCGGGCGCGATGCCGAGGCGATCGCACGGGGTGAGGCGCTGTAAGCTTACCGCTTCGAGGCGAAGAGCCGGCTGATCAGCCAGAGCGGCACGACGACCAGCGCGCCGGCGAGCGCCCAGCCACCGACCTCGCGGACCGCATCGAAGCCCATATCGGTAAGCGAGCGGACAAAGCGCAGCGCCGAGTCGAAGAGGCCGCGCGGCGACAGGCCGAGAAAGGCCATGGCCGCGCCCACCAAGAGCGAAATGAAGAACAGGCGCACGAGGACGCTGAGGACGGAACCGCCCAGGAAGCGCTCGGTGCCACCGCCATTGGCCATGGAAATCCCCTTCGGATGACAATGCGAAATAAGTCAGTCCCAGCTTGAACCGGGCCTGAACGCCGCCGTCAACCGCTCGGCGTCAGCCCGTCGCCGAAGCGCCCTGCGCCGCCCAGCCGGCGCCGGCGATCTTGGCGGCGGCGATCACCGCCTGGGTACGGCTGTCGACATTGAGCTTGGTCAGGATCGCCGAGACATGCGCCTTGACCGTCGCCTCGGAGACGCCGAGTTCATAGGCGATCTGCTTGTTGAGCAGCCCCTCCGACAGCATCATCAGGACGCGCACCTGCTGCGGCGTCAGCGTGGCGAGGCGGCGGACCATGTCGGCAGTCTCGTGATCGACCGGGGCCGAGAGATCGACGCCCGGCGGAGTCCAGACGCCGCCGTCGAGCACGGCCTGGATCGCCTCGCCCATCTGCGCGACCTCCGCGGTCTTGGGCAGGAAGCCGAGCGCGCCGAACTCGATGCAGCGGCGGATCACGGCGGGGTCGTCATTGGCGGAGACGACGATGACCGGAATCTCGGGATAGGAGGCGCGCAGGAAGAGCAGGCCGGAAAAGCCCTGCACCCCGGGCATGCTGAGATCGAGCAGGATGAGATCGATGTCAGAGGCTTCCGCGAGAGCCTGACCGAGCGCCTCGAGCGAGCCGACCTCGCTGATCTCCGAGCCCGCCAGCCCATGCGAAACCGCCTGGCGCAAGGCGCCGCGAAAGAGCGGATGATCGTCCGCGATCACGATCCTGGTCGACGGCTGACGACTCATCGCTGGCATTCCTTCCCATCCCTCGCCGCGCATTTTGGCCCTGCGTGGTCGCAATCTCAAGCGCCGCCGCCTGCTTCGGCGGGGATGGCGATGGCCCGATGCGATCTCGCCCAGATCGCCCTTCTCCGCAACGCAGCCGCGGCTCGGTCTTTCGACCAACCTCTACGTCTTTAGTTCACGTTCTTTCGACCTATCGCTTCAGTTAACCTTCGGGCAGGCGGTTGGGGACCGGACGAGCACGAATCACAAGAATCCGACAACGGCCGAAGTTGCGAAAAATACGCAATAACACTCGGGAGAAACGTTCCATGGATTCGAAAGAAGACGATCATCACTGGCAACGAACGAGCAAGTTGATGCTCTTGATGATGGCTCTGTGGCTCTTCTTTGGCTACATCGTCCACATGTTCGTGGTGCCGCTCAATGGCATCAAGATCTTCGGCTTTCCGTTGGGCTTCTATATGGCAGCCCAAGGCTCGCTTATCGCTTTCGTCGTGATGCTGTTCTGGTTCGCCAAGGCGCAGGACAATATCGATCGCGACGCTGGCGTGGCCGAAGACGATTGAGCGGGGGGCTGCGATCATGTCCAGCCAAGAACAAACCAGCTCGAACGGCTTCACCTCGAGCCTCGGCCGCATCTACGGCATTTATACGGGCGGCTTCGTCGCCTTCATCATTCTGGTCGCCATCCTTGAGAGGGCCGGCGTCCCGAACAAGATCCTCGGCTACATGTTCGTCGGCTTCACCATCCTGGTCTATGCCTTCATCGGCATCATCTCCAGGACGGTGCAGGTCTCGGAGTATTACGTCGCCGGACGCTCGGTGCCGGCCTTCTACAACGGCATGGCGACGGGTGCCGACTGGATGTCGGCGGCGTCCTTCATCGGCATGGCCGGCTCGCTCTTCCTGCTTGGCTATGACGGCCTCGCCTTCGTGCTCGGCTGGACCGGCGGCTATGTGCTGGTGGCGGTGCTGATCGCGCCGTTCCTGCGCAAGTTCGGCGCCTATACCGTGCCCGACTTCCTGTCGGCCCGCTATGGCGGCAACGTCGCGCGCTTCCTCGGCGTCATCGTGCTCCTGGCCTGCTCCTTCACCTATGTGGTGGCGCAGATCTTCGGCACCGGCCTGATCGCGCAACGCTTCCTCGACATGGACTTCACCGTCGCGGTCTATGTCGGCCTCGCCGGCATCCTGGTCTGCTCGATGCTCGGCGGCATGCGGGCGGTGACCTGGACGCAGGTCGCGCAATACATCGTGCTGATCGTCGCCTATCTGGTGCCGGTCGTGATCCTGTCGGCGCAGAAATATGGCCTACCGATCCCGCAGCTCACCTATGGCCAGGCCCTGCAGGAGATCACCGCGCTCGAGCAGAGCTTCCTGCAGAACAACCTCGCCACGGCGGCAACACTCAAACCGCATACGACGCCGTTCCTCAACTACAGCCCAGCGAACTATTTCGCCCTGATCCTGTGCCTGATGGTCGGCACCGCTTCGCTGCCGCACGTGCTGATGCGCTACTTCACCACGCCATCCGTGCGTGATGCGCGCATCTCGGTCGCCTGGTCGCTGCTGTTCATCTTCCTGCTCTACTTCACCGCGCCGGCCTATGCGGCGTTCTCGAAGCTGGAGGTCTACTCGACCCTGATCGGCAAGAACCTCGCCGACATGCCGCAATGGGTCTTCAGCTGGGGCAAGCTGGGCCTGGTGACGATCTGCGGCAAGGCAGCCGAAAGCGTGCAGGCGATCACTGCCGCCTGCGGCACCGTCAGCGGCCATGCCGGCGTGCTGCGCCTGCAGGATTTCGGCATCAACACCGACGTGGTGGTGATCTCGACGCCCGAGATCGCCGGCCTGCCCTATGTCATCACCGGCCTCGTCGCGGCCGGCGGCCTCGCCGCCGCGCTCTCGACCGCGGACGGCCTTCTGCTCGCCATCGCCAACGCGCTCTCGCACGACATCTACTACAAGATGATCGACAAGAACGCGCCGACGGCCCGGCGGCTGGTCGTCTCGCGCGTGCTCTTGGTGCTGGTGGCGGTGCTCGCCGCCTATACCGCCTCGACCAGACCCTCGGACATCCTCGCCATGGTGTCCTGGGCCTTCTCGCTGGCGGCCGGCGGTCTGTTCCCGGCCCTGGTGCTCGGCATCTGGTGGAAGCGCGCCAATTCGGCGGGCGCCATCGCCGGCATCGCGATCGGCTTCGGTGTGACGCTGTTCTACCTGGTGGTCAGCCGTTACTACCCGCATCTCGGCGTGCAGTATTTCGGCATGAGCTCGCTGCTCAATCCGGTCACCGGCGCGCCGCTGATCTCGGCGGAGAACATGGCGAAGTTCCTGGCCGATCCGGCGGTTGCAGCCGGACCGGTTCTGGTCAGCAACCCGCTCGCCTCCAAGGTCGGCTGGTTCAACATCAACAACATCTCCTCGGCGCTGTTCGGCCTGCCGGCCGGCTTCCTGGCGATGTATGTCGTGTCGATGCTGACCGCAGCGCCCTCCAAGGCGATGATGGACTTCGTCGATGCCTGCCGACGCCCGCGCGGCGGCACGCTGATGGAGGAGAAGGCGAGCTAAGCTCGCCGGGCTCTCACGACAGGCATCGAGGGGCGGGATTTGCTTCCCGCCCCTTCTTCTTCACACTGCCGACAACCCGGCCACAGGAGACGAATCGCTTGACCGAATCCGCCGGGTTCTGGGTTTTCCACCTGCCCAATCTCGTGCTGGCGGCGCTGATCTACACGCTGCTGGGGCGCTATATCCTCTCCCTCTTCTTCCCGCCCGACAGCGACAAGGTGATCTGGCGCGTCTTCTGCCAGATCACGGACCCGATCCTGAACCTGGTCCGGCTGGTGACGCCAGCCTTGGTGCCGCCGCCCTTGCTCAACCTCTTCGCCATCGTCTGGCTGTTCCTGCTGCGTTTTCTGCTGTTCTACATCGTCCGCACGCTCGGGCTCCTGCCCACCGCCTCGGGATGACGCCGATGAACCAGACCACCGACAATGGCGATGATCGTGACAGGCTGGTGCGGCAGGATGGGCTGCTCGTCGGCATCGCCGGCTTCTCGCTGCTCGCGGGCATGCATTTCTCGCCCTATTTCGACCCGGCCTTCATCCTGGTGAAGTTCCTGCTGGCGCCGGCGTTCTTCCTGTCCTCGCCGATCCTGCTGTTCTACTTCACCTCGCTCTTCGTCTCGGTGTCCTGCCTGATCATCGCTGGCGTCCCGGCCGCGATCTTCGAACGCGTGACCGGCCGACGAAATAGTGATGCGCTCTCGCTTGGCATCTGGCTGGCCGGCGTGATTATTCTGGCGCTGCCGGCAGTGACGGGCCTCTGAGCGGAACCTGCGCGGCTCTCCGGGATTGGAAGCCGCATGTCGAGACCTGGCGATCCGGACAAGGCCGATCCGTTGCGCCGCCTGCGGTCCCTGGCGGAGATTTCGACGGCGCGCGCCTGCGGCTTTGCCGGTCTCGCGACCTTCTGCCTGATGGTCGGGCTCTCAGGCAGCCCACCGGCCGCGCTGAAGGCCGGCGGCTATTGCGCGCTCCTCGTCGTCGTTGTGCTGCTGATGCTGGCGCAGCAGGCGCCGCTGCGCCCCTACAAGCGCACCGAGATCTGGCTGATGCTCGACCAGGCCGAGCGGCCGCCCGAGGCCTATGCGCAGATGCTGTTCGCGCAGGTTCGCCGCGAGACCTTCCTGCGTTTCGCCGGCTATCACGCATTGGCGGCAGCCGTCCTTCTCGGGACGGCGATGCTCGGCGTGGTCAAGTAGCGGGCAGCAGCGCCTCCAGCGCCTCGATCCGATCGGCCTCGCTAGTGGGCTTGTCCCAGCGGATGCGGTTGATGCGGGGAAAGCGCATGGCGACGCCGGATTTGTGCCGCGTCGAACGCTGCAGCCCCTCGAACGCCACTTCGAAGACAAGGCCGCTCGACACCGTATGCGTCACCTCGCGGACCGGACCGAAGCGGTTCAGCGTATTCTTGCGGACATAGCGGTCGATCTCGAGCAGCTCCTCGTCGGTGAAGCCGAAATAGGCCTTCCCGACCGGCACCAGCTCGTCCACGCCCCCCTCCCCAACCCGCCAGACACCGAAAGTGTAGTCGGAATAGAAGGAGGAACGCTTGCCATGGCCGCGCTGGGCATACATCAGCACGCAGTCGACCAGCCGGGCATCACGCTTCCACTTGTACCAGTAGCCCTTGGGACGGCCGGGCAGATAGGGCGAATCGAGCCGCTTCAGCATGCAGCCTTCGACCGCCTCGGCATCGGCGCTTGCCCCGGCCGCGGCAGGATCGGCGCGAGCCTCTGTCAGTTCCTCCCAGCTCGAAAAGGCGATGCGCGGCGAGAGGTCGAAGCGGGAGCTATCGAGCCGACCGAGGAAAGCCTCCAGCCTGACGCGCCGCTCGGTATAGGGATGGGCGCGCAGATCGTCGTCGCCTTCCGCTAGCAAGTCGTAGGCGCGGATATGGGCCGGAAATTCGGCCAGCATCTTGGCCGTGACCTGCTTGCGGTTGAGCCGCTGCTGCAGCGTGTTGAAGCTCTGGACCACGCCATCGCGCATCACCAGCAATTCGCCGTCGATCGCGCCGTCTTCAGTCAGCGCCTCAGTGAGGTCGGGGAAAGCGCCGCCGATCTCCTCGCCGGTGCGGGAATAGAGCCGGACGACGCGGCTGCCGTCGGCGCGCGTGCCGGCGACGGCCTGGACGCGGATGCCGTCCCATTTCCATTCGGCCGCGAATTCGTTCGCAGCGAGCTTGTCGAAATCGCCGTCCTCGATCGCATGCGAGAGCATCACCGGGCGGAACGGCGCCGGATCGGTCGCCTCCGGTCGCGGCGCCTTGCCCTCCAGCCAGGCGAAGAGCGCGGTATAGGGCGGCTCCAGCCCATGCCAGACTTGCTCGACCTCGTCGGCTGGGATGCCGCCGAGGCTCGCAGCGGCGGTCTTGGCCAAGCGAGCCGAAACACCGATGCGCAGGGCGCCAGTGATCAGCTTGAGCAGGGCCCAGCGGCCGGTCTCATCGAGCGCATCGAGCCAGGAGGCGATCAGGCGCGGCATCTCGGTCTTGCCGGAGTTGCGCAGGCCAGCGACGACATCGGGAAGGTGCGGCACGTCGTTGGCGCCATGACGGGCCGGCCACATCAGCGCGACCGTCTCGGAGAGATCTCCGACATAATCGTAGGAGAGCGCGAACAGGACAGGGTCGGTGCGCTCGGCGATCAAGGCGCGGATCAGGCCGGGCTTGGCGTTCTGGAAGACCAGCCCGCCGGTCATTGCCGCCAGCGCATAGCCGCGGTCGGGATCGGGCGTGGTGCGCAGATAGTCGGCGATCAGCGCGAGCTTGCCATTGCGGCGCGGTTCATAGGCGAGACGGTCAAGCAGCCAGGCGAAGCGGTTCATGCGGATGCCTCCGCCGGCTTGGTCTCCGGTTCAGCCTCGCCCTCGTCACCATAGCCGACGAGATGCAGCGGCATGCCCTTGAGGCCGACCGTGCCGCACCAATGCGCCAGCGCCTCAGCCTCCCCATGGGTGATCCAGATCTCGCCAGCCTGGACCTCGCGGATCGTCTCCTGGAGATCGCCCCAATCGGCATGGTCGGAGATGATCAGCGGCAGCTCGACGCCCTTCTGGCGCGCCCGCGCCCTGACCCGCATCCAGCCCGAGGCGAAGGCGGTGACCGGATCGGGAAAACGGCGCGACCACAGGTCCTGGATCGCGCTCGGCGGGCAGATGACGATCTCGCCGGCAAATGCCTTGCGTTCCTCGGCCTTGTGCTCACCGGGCTCGATCTTGCGGATCTCGCCGAGCGGAATGCCTTCAGCCTGATAGAGCTCGGTGATCTTCTCGACTGCGCCATGGATGAAGATCGGGCGCTCGTAGCCGGCCTCGCGGATCAGCGCCATCAATCGCTGTGCCTTTCCCAGCGAATAGGCGCCGACGATATGGGTGCGATCGGGAAAAAGCCGGACGGAATCGAGCAATTTGGCGGTCTCGGCATGGGCCGGCGGATGGCGGAAGACCGGCAGGCCGAAGGTCGCCTCGGTGATGAAAACGTCGCAGGTCACCGGCTCGAAAGGCGCGCAAGTCGGGTCGCGCTCGCGCTTGTAATCACCGGAAACGACCATGCGCAGGCCCCTGTACTCGACCACGATCTGGGCCGAGCCGAGGACATGACCGGCCGGGACGAAGCGGAAATCGACGGCACCGATGCGGATGGTCTCACCGGGAGCGGCGGCCTGCTCAGAGCCCGTGAACGCCTCGCCATAGCGCAGTGCCATGATCGCCAGCGTCTCGCGTGTCGCGAGGACCGCGCCATGGCCGGCTCGCGCATGGTCGGAATGGCCATGAGTGATCAGCGCCCGCGCCACCGGGCGAACCGGATCGATGTAGATATCGGCAGGCGGGCAATAGAGGCCAGCCGGCGTCGGCGTCAGCAGATCGGAAGGCTTCATCGTCTGGCCAGTGTCATCTGCCTTCGTTAAACCCGCAGCATGATCGAAAAGGGCAGCAGCGTGTACTCCGCCAGTTCCGGGGATGAACGTCTCGACCGCCGCTATGCCTGGGCCGAGGCGGCGCTCAAGGATGGCGATCCGCAGGCGGCGATCGACATCCTCGATCAAACGCTCGCCGAGAATTACGGTTTCACTGCCGCCTGGCATCTTTACGGGCTGGCCCAGGAAGCGCTCGGGCATAATGAGGAGGCCGCGACCGCCTGGCGGCAATGCCTCGACCTCGACCCGAACGACCATATGGGCGCCAAGCTCGACCTCGCCCGCATCGGCGCGCTCGCGGCCGAGCAGGCGACCTCGGAGAACTTCTCCGGCGCGCTGTTCGACGGCTACGCCGAACGCTTCGACAGCCACCTCGTCGGCACCTTGCAATACCAGGCGCCGGCGTTGCTGAAAGACGCTCTGACGCGCCATTGCGAACAGGCCGGCCGCCCCTTCCATTTCGAGGCAGTCTACGATCTCGGCTGCGGCACCGGGCTGATGGGCGAGGCGATCCGGGCCGAGGCGGAGTTCCTCGCCGGCTGCGATCTCTCGCCGGGCATGATCGCCAAGGCGCAGGCCAAAATGCGCGAGGGCGGCAGCCCGCTCTACGACAAGCTCGCCACCGCGGGCCTGACCGCCTTCCTGGCGAGCCGGCCCGATACCTCGGCCGATCTCATCATCGCCGCCGACGTCTTCGTCTATCTCGGCGACCTCGCTCCCTGCTTCCATCAGAGCGCGCGCGTGCTCAAACCGGGCGGGCTCCTCGCCTTCACCGTGCAGAGCCATGAGGGCGAGGGCATCGCGGTCGGCCAGGATCGGCGCTTTGCCCATGCCGAGGGCTGGATCAGGGAGAAGCTCGGCGAAGCCCGGCTGGAGCCGGTGCTGATCGAGCAGCAGAGCACGCGGATCGATCGCGGTCAGCCGGTGCCGGGGTTGCTGGTGATCGCGGAGCGCTGAAGCTGCGTCATGCTCGGGCTTGACCCGAGCATCTCAGGCCGAATGAGGCGTTGATCCGTGCCTTCTGGTCATGAGATTATCGAGCCTGTGCTTCGCTCCGCCCGAGAATAACGCGAGCGCCGTTCCCTTTTCGTTCGACAGGGCCTATCTCTGTCCTCCGATGGATGCGCCCTCGCCTCTCCCACCGGCTTTCTCCGCCTGGTTCGCCAGTCGCAGCTGGAGCGTGCGGGCGCACCAGCTCGCACTGCTGGAAGAGGCCCGGGCCGGGCGCTCGACCTTGCTGGTCGCGCCGACCGGCGCCGGCAAGACGCTCGCCGGCTTCCTGCCCTCGCTGGTCGAACTGACCCAGCGCGGCGGCGAGCGCGGCGGGCTGCACACGCTCTATGTCTCGCCGCTGAAGGCGCTCGCCGTCGATATCGCCCGCAACCTGGAGACGCCTATCCGCGAGATGGGCCTTTCGGTGAAAGTCGAGACCCGCACCGGCGATACCTCCCCCGCCAAGCGCGCACGCCAGATCGAGCGGCCGCCGGACATCCTGCTGACCACGCCCGAACAGCTCGCGCTGCTGGTCTCGCATCGCGATGCCAAGCCTTTCTTTGCTAGTTTGCGCCGTGTCGTGCTCGACGAATTGCACGCACTCGTCACCTCCAAGCGCGGCGACCTGCTCTCGCTCGATCTCGCCCGCCTGCGCGCGCTGGCGCCGCAGATGAGCGCCGTCGGCCTGTCGGCGACGGTGCGTGAGCCGGCCGATCTGCAGGCCTATCTCGGCGGCGCCGGCACGCCGTCCGGCCTCGTCACCGTCAAGGGCGGTGCACAAGCCGAGATCGGCATCATGCATACGAGCCGGCGGCTGCCGCTGGCGGGACACATCACCGCCCATGCCGTCGACGACATCTACGCCGCGATCCAACAGCACAAGCTGACACTGGTCTTCGTCAACACCCGCATGCAGGCCGAGTTCATGTTCCAGGCGTTGTGGAGCGTGAACGAGGAGACGCTGCCGATCGCATTGCATCACGGCTCGCTCGATGTCGGCCAGCGCCGCAAGGTCGAGGCGGCGATGGCGGCGGGCAAGCTGAAAGCCGTTGTCTGCACCGCGACGCTGGATCTCGGCATCGACTGGGGCGATGTCGACCTCGTCATCAATGTCGGCGCGCCCAAGGGCGCGAGCCGCCTGATGCAACGCATCGGCCGCTCCAATCACCGCATGGACGAGCCCTCGCAGGCGCTGCTGGTGCCGTCGAACCGCTTCGAGCTGCTCGAATGCCGCGCCGCGCTCGATGCCGTCGCCGAAGCGGCGCAGGATACCCCGCCGCCGCGGATCGGGGCGCTCGACGTGCTCGCCCAGCATGTACTGGGCGTCGCCTGCTCCGACGGCTTCGAGCCCGATGCGCTCTATCAGGAGGTCCGGACAGCCTCACCCTATGCCGATCTCGACCGCGCCGATTTCGATGCCGTCGTCGATTTCGTTGCGACAGGCGGTTATGCGCTGAAGAGCTATGAGCGCTTCGCCAAGCTCAGGCAGAGCAAGGACGGGTTCTATCGCGCCAGCAATGCCCGCATCATCCAGCAATACCGGATGAATGTCGGCACCATCGTCGAATCGACCATGCTCAAGGTCAGGCTCGGACGTGCGCGGCCGGCGCGTCCCGGCGGCCAGAGTATGCTCAGCCGTGGCGGGCGCATGCTCGGCGAGCTGGAGGAGTATTTCGCCGAGACGATGACGCCGGGCGACACCTTCATCTTCGCCGGCGAGGTCCTGCGCTTCGAGGGCATCGTCGAGAACGAGGTGGTCTGCTCGCGCACCAGCGCCGGCACCGACCCGAAGATCCCATCCTATAATGGTGGCAAGTTTCCGCTCTCGACCTTCCTTGCCGCGAGGGTGCGCGCCATCCTCGCCTCGCCGAAGGAATGGGCGAAGCTGCCTGACGAGGTCTCGTCCTGGCTGCATGCGCAGCGGCTGAAATCGCGCCTGCCCAAGCCGGGCGAGCTGCTGGTCGAGACCTTTCCGCGCGCCGGGCGCTTCTTCCTCGTCGCTTATCCGTTCGAGGGCCGCCTCGCCCACCAGACGCTCGGCATGCTGCTGACGCGAAGGCTGGAGCGGGCACGATTGAAGCCGCTCGGTTTCGTCTGCAATGATTACGGCATCGCGGTCTGGACGCTCGGCGACATGGGCGCGGCGATCGCGCGCGGGGCGCTCTCGCTCGACGAGCTCTTCGCGCAGGACATGCTCGGCGACGATCTCGAGGACTGGCTGGCCGAATCGGCGCTGATGAAGCGCACCTTCCGCTCCTGCGCCGTGATCGGCGGTTTGATCGAGCGCCGCTTTCCCGGCCAGGAGAAGAGCGGACGGCAGGTGACGATCTCGACCGACCTCGTCTACGACGTGCTGCGCCGGCACCAACCCGACCATGTGCTCCTACGCGCCGCACGCGCCGATGCCGCGACCGGCTTGCTCGACATCGGCCGCCTGGGTCAGATGCTGACACGGATCAGCGGGCGAATCGTGCATCAGCCGCTGGATCACGTCTCGCCGCTCTCGGTCTCGGTCATGCTGGAGATCGGGCGCGAGGCGGTCAGTGGCGAAGCGGCCGACGAGATCCTGGCCGAAGCGGAAGCGCAGATGCTCGAAGAGGCGATGGCGTGAATCAGGCGACGAAGGAAACGGGAGAGGTGGCGGCAGAGGCGTTCATGCTCGGCCGGCTCGCGCTCGTGCCCGACCTTTCCGGCGCGCTCTATCTTCCGGATGAGCGCACGCTGGTCGTCGCCGACCTGCATCTGGAGAAGGGCTCGGCCTTTGCGGCGCGCGGCGTGCTGCTGCCGCCTTATGATTCCGCTGCGACGCTGCGGCTGCTCGGCGCCGCGATCCTGCGCTACCAGCCGGCGCGCGTGATCGCGCTCGGCGACAGCTTCCATGATCGCGGCGCCGAGGCGCGGATCGACGAGAGCTGCTTGGCGACCCTGCGCACCTGTCAGGCCGGACGCGACTGGCTATGGATCAGCGGCAACCACGACCCGGCAATCTCGGCCGCGATGGGCGGCGCGGTGCTCGACGAGATCGACCTTCGCGGCGTCCGGCTGCGGCACGAGCCGAGCCCTGCCGGGGCGCTGCCGGAGATTGCCGGCCATCTGCACCCCGCCGCCAAAGTCCGCATGCGCGGCCGGGCACTGCGCCGACGTTGCTTCGCGCTCTCGCCGAGCCGCTGCATCATGCCGGCGATGGGCGCCTATGCCGGCGGCCTCAATGTCCGCGACGCCGCCTTCCGGCCCCTGTTCGGCCTGGGCTTCTCAGCCCATCTTCTCGGCGATGGCAGGCTCTTCCGCATCGACCAGCGCCTTCTGCTGCCGGACTAAACACACGCTGTGACCCCTCCCGTGTGAAGGGAGTGCTGGGGCGCCCTTCATTTTCATGTACAGGGATATGTGCGTAACAGGTTGCGTCGGCGCGGGGCTTGTGGCATCAGGACGCCGCTTCGGAACGGCGCGGCGCTTTTAAGGGTCCTCGATCGACCCGAAGCGCCAGCACATGCCCGGTCCTGCTGCGGTAGCTCAGTGGTAGAGCACTCCATTGGTAATGGAGAGGTCGAGAGTTCAATCCTCTCTCGCAGCACCAGCCCTCCGGCAATCGTCCCCCAATCGCCAGAGCACGTCGCCTTGGCAGGCACCCGCTTCGTCGCGCGCCTTGAGCCAGGCTGCGTGCGCCGAACCCGACGCCGCCTGCAGCCTGGCTCGACCTCGCTACGCCGCCGCGCGGCGCCCCGCCGCAAGCGCCACCACCGCGATGCAGAGGGGCGCGAAAGACAGCCACAGCACCATGTCCCAGCCGAAGGCGGAGAGCAGCCCTCCCGAGAGGAAGGAGCCGATCGCCATCGTGCCGAACACCGCAAAATCATTGAAGGACTGCACCCGCGCCTTCTCTTCCGGACGGTGGCACTCCAGGACCATGGCCGAGGCGCCGACGAAGCCGAAGTTCCAGCCCAGGCCGAGCAGGACCAGCGTCGCCCAGAAATGCGCGATGTCGATGCCGAGCAGCCCGACCGCCGAGGACGCGCCGGTCAGGAACAGGCCGGCCGCGACGACCTTCGCCGCACCGAAGCGGGTGATCAGATGCCCGGTCCAGAAACTCGGCCCGTACATGGCGATGACGTGCCATTGCAGCCCGAGATTGGCCGATTCCTGGGACAGGCCGCAGAGCTTCATCGCAAGCGGCGCCGCCGTCATCAGGAAGTTCATCAGGAGATAGGAGACGACCCCGCAGATCACCGCGAGGATGAAGCGAGGCTGGCGCACGATCACGCCAAGCGGGCGGCCGCCACCTGCCTGCTCCGCAGCAGTCGGCATCGGCAGCCTGACGCCGAGCAGGATCAACGCGGACAACGCCGCAACCGCCGCCTGGCCGATATAGGTGGCCGCGAAGAGATAGGGCGGCCACAGGTTCATCGTGTGCGTCACCAATTGCGCGCCGATGACACCCGCAAAGACACCGCCCGCCATCACCAGCGACAAGGCGCGCGGGCGCCGCGCCGGCGCGGCGCAATCGGCAGCGGCGAAGCGGAAGGACAGGACGACCGCGGCATAGACGCCGGCACAGAAGGTGGAGAGGCAGAACAGCCAGAACGAGGCGGCGAGCACGGCGAGCGAGCCCAGCGCTCCGGCGAGGACGCCAGCGCCGGTGCCCAGCATGAACACCCTGCCACGGCCATGCCGCTGCGCGATGGCGCCGGCAGGCAGCGTGCAGAGCGCCATGCCGACGACGAAGATCGAGATCGGCAATGTCGCAAGCGCCTTGCTAGGTGCGAGCATGTCGCCGACGATCGCGCCCGTCGCGAAGACGACGGTGGCATTAGCGCCGGCGAGAGCCTGGCAGATCGCCAGCCGCAGGACATTGCTGCGTTCCCGGCGGAGCGAGCCCGCGGCCTCATGGTCCGGAAGAGTGGATATGGTGGTCATGCGGCGAACCGAGCTCTGCAGAAGGCATTGGCGGCAGCGAGTTCATCAGCCCTCGCATCTATTCGCTTCGCTATCAGAAACTCAGCTGACCTACTTTCGACGCTTTGCCAAAAAATATAGAACATCAGACAAAGCGTGAGCACCATGAGCTGGTCGATCATTACCGCCCCGCCCGACGCCCAACCACCGCGCCCCCTGACGATGCGGGCCCAATCGATTCCGCCCCGGCATCATTTCCTGGAACACGCCCATGACTGGCACCAGCTGGTCTACGCGATCGACGGCGTGCTGACGGTCTCGACGATCGGGCAGACCTTCATCACCTCGCCGGAGCAGGCGGCATGGCTGCCGACGGGCGTATCGCACCGCGTCGGCTCGCTGCTCGGTGCGGAATTCCGGAGCCTCTGGATCGCGACCGAGGCCGGAAGCGGCCTTCCGCTCGCCCCGACGGTGCTGGCGGTGTCGCCGCTGCTCAAGGCCCTGATCGTCGAAGCCGCGGCGATCGAGGGCCAGGACAACGGCGACGGCTATGACAGCCGGGTCGCCACGCTTATTCTCGATCAGCTGCGCCGGGCGCCGCCCCTGCCGACTGTCCTGCCATGGCCGCGCGATGGCCGCCTCGCCGCGCTTTGCGAGGCCTTGTATCTCGATCCGGCCGACGAACGCAGCGCGGATGACTGGGCCAGGGAACTCGGCCTGTCCGGCCGAACCTTGACCCGCCGCTTCGAGGCCGAGATCGGCGCTCCCCTGCGCTCATGGAAACGGCGTCTGCGCCTGTTCCGGGCGATCGAACTGCTCAGCGGCGGGATGTCGGTCACGCAGACCGCGATGGAGCTGGGCTACAGCTCCGCCTCAGCCTTCATCTTCGCCTTCAAGGCCGAAATGGGCACGAGCCCCCATGCTTATGGTCTCCAGGCCGGGAAGTAGTCTGGCGTTTAGATTCCGTGACGATCGTCAGCCCTTCTGTGCCGTCAGCACGAACATCGGCACGTCGCCGGGATAGGGCGAGGCCGGAAAGAGATGCTGCCAGCTTCGTGCCGGCCCGAAACCGGCCTCGCTCAGCATCGCCCGTGCGTCATCCTCCGTCAGCCCGTTATGGCGCGGCAGGCTGTTGGCGAGGGTATCGGGATAGGTCGAACGGTATTGCGCCGCGACCGACCAGAGCCCGTCCGAGACGAGCACCAGCCCGCCAGTGCGCAGAAGGGAGTGGGCCTTTCGCAAAGCCGCCATCGGCTCAGGCAAGGTCCAGAGCACGTTGCGCAGTGTCACGATGTCGGCGGTCTCAGGCGCGAGCGAGGCTTCCTCGATCAGCGCATGCTCGAAGGCGACGTCCAGTCCGGACGCGTCGGCCGCCTGCCGGGCTGCGCCGAGCATGCCCTCGGAGCCATCGCAGGCGCGCACGCGGTGGCCGAGCGAGGCTGCGATCAGCGCGCAGGCGCCAGTCCCGGTGCCGAGATCTACCACGTCCTTCGCGCCTTGCGCCTCGAAAGCAGCCGCGAGGACATCGCGCCAGAGCCCGGCCTGCGCGACATGGGAGGCGACGCCGTCGAAGGCTGGCGCGCGCCGGGTCCAGTAATCGGAAACCTGGGTCTGCGCCTCAGCCGCCTTCATGGCTGCCTCCGTTCCGGTTCGATGAGATATTCGATGTGCCGGCGCCCCGAGGCTCCCGTGCCGATCGAGACCGCGACGCCGAAGATGCGCTGGATTGCCTCGGCGGTCAGGACCTCGTCCGGCGTTCCCGCCGCCTGCAGCCGTCCCTCATGCAGCAGCGCGATCTCGTCGCAGAACATCGCCGCGAGGTTGAGATCGTGCAGCGCCATGATGCAGGTGATGCCGAGGCGGCGGACCAGGCCGAGGATCGAGAGCTGGTGCTGGATATCGAGATGGTTGGTCGGCTCGTCGAGGATGAGCTCGCTCGGCTCCTGGGCGAGCGCCCGCGCGATATGGACGCGCTGGCGTTCGCCCCCTGAGAGCGTATGCCAGAACTGGTCGTGCCGCTCGGTCAGCCCGACCCGCGCCAGCGCCTCGTTGACCGCAGCCTCGTCGGCATGGTCCCATGATGCCAGCGCAGCGCGATGCGGGGTGCGGCCGAGGCGGACGACATCGCAGACGGAGAGCTGGATCTCGGTGGTCGCCTGCTGCTCGACGAAGGCGAGGCGACGGGCGAGTTCGCGCCGTGGCACGGCGGCGATGTCGCGCCCGTCGAGCATGACGACGCCGCTCGCGACATTGCGCAGACGACAGAGCAGCCGCAGCAGGCTCGACTTGCCGGAGCCGTTCGGGCCGATCAGGCCGAGCACCCGGCCGGGAGCCGCCTGCAGCGTCACCCCGTCGACGATCATCCGGCCGGCGGCGCCCCAGCGTACCTCTCGAGTCGCGAGTGTCATGCCGCCCGCCTCGCCCGATAGAGGATGAGCGCGAAGACCGGCGCACCGAACAGCGCCGTCACCACGCCGATCGGCAGGATCTGCTGCGGGATCAGCACGCGCGAGAGGATGTCGGCGAGGATCATGAAGATCGCGCCAATGACGAGGCAGGCCGGCAGCAGACGGGCATGGCCCGAGCCGACGAGGAAGCGGGCGGCATGGGGAATGATCAGGCCGACGAAGCCGACCGTGCCGACGATCGAGACCATCACCGCGGTCATCACGGCTGTCGTGGCGAAGAGCACGACCTTGACCCGGGTCACCGCGACGCCGAGCGAAGCGGCAGCATCGACGCCGAAGGCGAAGGCGTCGAGCGCCTTGGCGTGCAGCATGCAGATGCCGAAGCCGATGAAGGCGACCGGCGCGGCGATCCAGAGGTCCGGCCAGCGCACGCCGCCGAAATTGCCGAGTAGCCAGAACATCACGCCGCGCGCCTGCTCAGCGCTGGCCATTGTCGTGACGATCGTCGCGGTCGCGGCGTTGAAGAGCTGCGAAGTGGCGACACCGGCGAGGATGACGCGGTCGCTCGCCCCGCCCGCCCCCGTCGCCAGCAGCGCGACCACGGCGAGCGCGGCGCAGGAGCCGATAAAGGCTCCAGCGGAAACCGTCAGCGCCGTGCCGGCGATGCCAACACCGAGTATCAGCACCGCGACGGCGCCCGTCGAAGCGCCGGCGGAGATGCCAAGGACATAGGGCTCCGCAAGCGGGTTGCGCAGCAGTGCCTGCAGGATCGCGCCCGAGAGCGCCAGCGCCCCACCGCACAAGCCCGCCATCAGCGCCCGGCTCAGGCGATAATCGAAGATCACGCCTTGCTGGATCGCGCTCACCGGAAAGTCCAGATCGAACAATCCGTTTCCAAGTGCGCGCAGCGCGGTGCCGAACGGGATGCGCATCTCACCGATCGTCACCGCCAGCGCCACCGATACGGTGAGCGCGACGAGCGAGGCCAGCGCGATGGCGATCCGCGCCGGCCAGTTCGGGCCGTGGGCAGCGTGGCTCAAGGGGCGAGGCCGAAACCGGCGATCGCCTTGGCGAGCGTCTCGATGCCGTCGATCGTGTCGAGCCCCGCGCGGGTCGCGCCGACATCCATGATGACGACGCGGCTGTTCTTGACGGCGTAGAGCTTGCTGGCAACGGGATCGGTCTTGAGGAAGTCGAGTTTCTTCTCGATGTCATCAGCCGGAAAGCGGCGGCGGTCCATCTTCACGGTGACGATCACTGCGGGGTTCGCGGCAGCGATGCTTTCCCAGCCGACCAGCGGCCATTCCTCATTGGTGGCGATGATGTTGCGGGCGCCGAGCTTCGACAGGATATAGGCCGGCACACCGTTCTTGCCGGCCATGAAGCCGTCGCCCTTGATGTCCCGGCTGGAGAACCAGACCACGACCGGCACGTCCTTCGCCTTGACGTTCGCCACCGCCTGGACCGCCTTGTCCTCGCGCGCCTTCAGCTCGGCAACGAGCGCCTCGGCGCGGTCAGAAACATCGAATATCTGCCCGAACTCGCGGATGTTGCGATAGACCAGCTCCATCGTGAACATCTGGGTACGCACGCCGTCGCCGGCGCCGGAATTGTCCTTGCCGACGCAATCGGTCGGCGAGACATAGGTCGGCACCTTGACCTTGGCGAACTGGTCGCGCTTGCCGACGATGCCGTTCGGCCCGACATGCCATTCGAACATCGCGGTGACCAGGTCCGGCTCCTGCGCCAGCACCGCCTCGAAGCTCGGGTCATTGTCGGCAAGGCGCTTCACCTTGGCGTTGACGGCCTCATAGGGCTTGGCGACCGGCGAGAACCAGACGGCCGTGCCGACGACGCGATCACCGAGGCCGAGCGCATAGAGGATCTCGGTCTGGGTCTGGCCGATCGCGACCACGCGCTTGGGCGGTGCCGCGAAGGTCACGCTCTCGCGGCAATTCTCCAGCGTTAGCGGGTATTGCGTTGGTGCGGCTTGGGCCGTCCCCGCGGCCAGAATCCCCAGAAGTGCCGCGACGGATCCTTGCAACAGGCGGGTGAAATAGCGCGTAGCCGGCACGGCGGAAGCCTCAAATGTAACAATGTTGCATTTCTGATAGGATGGACGGCGCCAAGCCGTCAAGCTCGGCGCGGATGCGCGGGCGGTGGTCTTCGTGAACATGGATTTCATCGCTCCCCGAGATGACGGGCGGGGAAGCTGCGCAGGGGCGTGGATGGATGGAAGCATGGCCGCCATCGACACACAGCTCCGGAACACCCCGTCCGAAAGACGTCTTCGACGACCGGGGCAGGTCTCCTGGCTCGCGGGTCGACGCCGGTTCCGCCCGGCCTTCCCGGCGCAATGCGCCAGTGGACGATGGACGGAGAGCTCGCCGCTTACAGTTGCGGGGGCAGCCTCGGCTTTGGCGGAATACGCCTCACCGAATTCCCTCTTAGCTCCGGGAGCAACCCGAAGAACCTCGATCGCGCCCAACCTATAAGGCCGGGCCGCGCGGTCAAGCCTGCTCGCAGAAGCCGTTAGGACAGCCAGGCCGGCAGGCGCGCGGGAGCGGCCCCACTCAGCGCTGCCTCGATGCAATCATCGAGCGTCCCCAGCCTGACGGCGCAGCCGGAGAGCCCGGGCCCGTAATGGGCGTATTTGCCGGAATTGGTCAGGACCACTTTCGCCCGTTCCGGGAAGACCGGGCGCGTGATCGAGCACCAGCAGAGATCGGGGATGATTTCGACACCGCTCGCTCGAAGCTTCGCCAGCGTGCCATCGGCCTGTGCGCCGGCGACGACCTCTCGCCCGGCCGTGACGATGACGGAGAGAGTCGCCGCGACGGGGCGGTTGCCGAGCCGTTCCGCGAACGCCCGGCATTCGTCGAGCGAGGCATGCGGGCTGCCGATGGCGACGAGATCGACTTGCGGCAGCCCGTCGCTCAGCTTGCGCCAGCCGGCGACGAGGTCCTCGCGGGTGATGACGACTTCGTCTTCCGGATTGTCGCCCAAAGTCTCCGCTTCCGGCGTAATGCCCTCGATATGCAGCATGGCCGCGGCCGAGGTCGTGCCGAAGGCGGCGCAGAGCGCTTTGAGATCGTCCCGTGTCGGCTGCGTTCTGGCGAGTCCCTTGACCAGCGGGATCCGGTCGGGCGAGGCCAGACCGACGAGGTAGCCGATCAGGGGCCAGGCTGCGCTGTCCGCCCCCTCCGGCAGCTCGATCCGGACCGCGCGGCGCGCCCGCCTGCCCTCGTTGAGAAAGGCTCCCGCAAGCGGCGCGCGGCCGGTGACGGCAATGCAGAAATCGAGGAAGTCCGGATGCTTGGCGGTGCGGGCGCCGAGCACGGAATTGGCGAAGATCACAGCGTTCGATTCCGACCAGCCGATCGCCTCACCGAAACCGGGCGGGTCCGGCAGGGCATAGGGCGCGCAGGTGAAGCTCGGCTGGCAGCCCATGCGGACATAGGCGTCGGCGAGGCACGCAGCAGGCTCTCCGAAGGCCGGTGGAACGCCCTGGCGGCGCCAGTTGGCGTGATCGACCGAGATCGCGTTCATCGTCGTCGGGATGCGGACTCGCGCCCCGAGTTGCTCCATCTTCTCGGCGAAGACCAGATTGGCCGGGCCGGCATAGATGCAGCCATCGACATGCGCCCGGGTCACGTCGATGAGCGCTTGCGCGCCCTGCTGGCTCGCCATGGCAACGAGGATGCGCATCGCCTGTTGCGCGGCGATGCCTTCGTGACCGTCGAGCATGCGGCGGTCGGCAGCGGACAGCTCCAGCCCGTCGTGAGCTGCCGGAGCAAGCGATATCCGGATGCGCCCGCCATCGGCCGATATGGCGTCCGGAGTGATCGTCGCCTCCCTAGCCGAAGACAGGGTGGCGAAAGCCTCCTCCGGAAGGCGGATCACTGGGATGTGGCGCCCGAACATCTCGGAGGCGACGATGGCGCCCAGCGTCAGCGTGTCCTCGGGGCCGGCGAAGACAAGGGCTGCGGGATTCTTGTCCGAGAGAGCGAGCTCCAGGAGCACGCCCGAACCGGAGCAGGAGCCCCGGCTCGTTGGCATCAGCACCACTACGCCGGCAAGCGAGACGCCGTGAGAGGGATGGTGGACGTCGATCACCTTCCCCGAGGCCGGATCGACGCCGCCCCAGAAGCTCAGGGGCTCGGCGAGGACGACGACCGGCCCTACGGCCTCCCCGAGAGCGACGATGATACCGTGGTCATGTCCCGAGGCAGAATTCATAGCGCCGATCGACGAAGCCAAATGCGGGATGGGGCGGGGCGCGAAGCCCCTCCCCGCGGCAGTGATATCATCGAATGGACGGTGCGGAAGGCCGCGGCCTGCGCACGGCCTTAAAGCTTGAACACCTCCCGCGCGGTCTCATGGGCGCGGATATAGTCCCAGTCATAGGTCACGCCGAGGCCGGGCCCGGTCGGGACCGGGAAGCAGCCATCCTTGTCGACACCGTCGAGCTGGTCGCTGTAGCCGCAGGCATAGACCGGCGGCACCGCGTTCGGGCAATCGGGCCCGACCAGCGCGAGCTCGTAGAAATTGGTGTTGCGGGTCGCCGCCATGCAGTGGCGGTGGGCCGGGCCGCAGGCATGGATCTCGACGTCGACGCCAAAGGCCTCGGCGAGATGGGCGATCTTCATCGCGCCGGTGATGCCGAGATCGTATTCCGGATCGGAGCGCAGCGCGTCGGTGCCGCCATTGATCAGAAAATCGGCCTTGGGCTCGAAGCCGCGCAGGTACTCGGTCTGCAGGATCGGCGTCTTCAGCATCTCGCGCAGCTTCTTGTGGGCGAAGGCCGAGACGCCGCAATCGCGCATCGGGTCCTCGTACCAGAAGTAGTTGCCCTCGTCGCAGGCGCGCCCGACATAGAGCGCGTCGGCGAAGGTCCTGAGCTCGTTGGCGGGGTCGAGCATCAGCGTCATGCGACCGCCGACCGCCTTGGCGACATGCAGGACGTTGGCGGCTTCCTCGCGCGCATCGCCATCATGCCAGCCATGGACCTTGAAGGCGCGGTAGCCGAGATCGTAGCAGTGCTCGGCGAAGTCGACGAATGCCTGCGGCGAATCGAGCCCGCCATTGCGGTCCCCGTGATAGGTCGAGGCATAGGTCTTGAGCTTCGTGCGATAGCCGCCGAGAAGCTGCGAGACCGAGGCGCCGAAGCGCTTGCCGGCAAGGTCCCAGAGCGCGATGTCGATCGGCCCGATGCCCATGCCGTCATGCTGGCGCAGCTCGCGCTTCATGTCGTTCCAGATTTCCTCGCGGTGATCGGGATCGCGGCCGAGGATGTTGGGCGCGAGCGAGAGCGTCTGCGCCATGGTGGCCCGTGTGCCGCCCCAGTGCATGACGTATTGCCCCTCGGCGCCGTCCTCGCTGCGGATGATCACAGCGAACTTGGTCAGTTGCAGCTCGGAATTGGGCTTGTAGCCGATATTGTAGACGGCGCGGGCGTTCTCGGCGGACGGCCCGAGATTCCTGGCCTTGAACGAGAACTCGACGATCTCGACTTCGCTGATCCTGGTCATGGGAATTCCCTTAGAAGCCGGCGACGCGCGGCAGCCACAGGCTAAGCGCGGGCACATAGGTGATGATGGCGAGGGCGACGATGAGGGCGATCAGGAAGGGCCAGAGCTCGCGGAAGAGCGGCCCGAGCTTCTCACGGGTAATCGCCATGGCGACGAAGCAGAGCACCCCGACCGGTGGCGTGACCTGGCCGATGACGAGGTTGACCAGGAGCACGATGCCGAAATGCACGAGGTCGATCTGCAGTGCCGTCAACAGCGGCAGCAGGATCGGCACCAGGATGATCATGATGGCGATCGTCTCCATGAACATGCCGGCGATCAGCAGGGCGATGTTCAGGATCAGCAGCACGACCAGCGGGTCGGTCGAGATCGACTTCATGAATTCGGTGACGAGCTGGGGCGCCTGATCAACGGCGAGGATCCAGCTGAAGGGTGAAGCCGCCGCGACGATGGCGAGGATGACCGCGGTCTCGCGCGCCGTGCCGATCAGGATCGCCGGCAGGTCGGCAAGGCGGATCGTGCGATAGACCAGCATGCCGACGACCAGCGAATAGGCGGCGGCGACGCCGGCGATCTCGGTCGCGGTGAAGAGCCCGGCGCGGAAGCCGACGATGATCAGCACCGGCATCAGCAGCGCGAGCGAAGCGTATCTGAATTCCTTCCAGAGATTGGCGAGCGAGAAGGCGCCCGCCGGCCGGAAATCGCGCTTCAGCGCCATGATGGCGATGGTCGCCATGATGCAGCCGGCCATGACGAGGCCGGGAATGATGCCGGCGACGAACAGGCTGCCGAGCGAGATATTGGCCTGCCAGGCGTAGACCACCATCAGGATTGAGGGTGGAATGATCGGCCCGAGCGTGCCGGCGACGGCCGAGAGCGCCGCGCCGAAGGCGCGCGGATAACCCAGCTTCTCGAGCTGCGGCACGAAGACCCGGGCGGCGGCGGCCGTGTCGGCCACTGACGAGCCGGAGATGCCGGAGAGGAAGACCTCGCCGACGACGAGGGTATGGGCCGGGCCACCGCGGATATGGCCGACCAGCGCCTTGGTGAAGCTGAACAGCCGCTCGGAGATGCCGGACGCGTTCATCAGCGATCCCGCGAGCGTGAAGAGCGGGATCGCCAGCAGTGGGAAGGACTGCACGCCGGCGACGATGCGCTGCGCTGCGACGGTGAGCGGGATGCCCTCCATGAAGATCACCAGCAGGGCCGAGCCCGCCATGGCGATCCAGATTGGCGTGCCGACGACGATGAGCAGGGCGAAGGCGCCGAGAAGCAAGGTCACCATGGCCGCTACTCGCGCGTCGTGATGTCGGACCAGAGCGCGCCGGCGGGGCCCTCATCCAGCAGGTTGCGCAGGAGGTGCAGCAGCGAGAGCAGGCTGCCGGTGAAGAGCGGCGCGATCATCCAGCCGGCGGAGATGCCGAGCATCGGCGTCAGGTTCGGCATTTCGCGCTGGAGATAGCGCCAGGAGAAGAAGGTCAGCGTACCCAGCACCACCGCCGTCGCGAGGAAAGCGAGCAGGCCGAAGGCGCGGGCGAGCCAGCGCGGCGCGAACATCACGATGACATCGATGATGATGTGGGTGCGGGCGTGGAAGGCGCTGGCGATGCCGAGGAAGACCATCCAGGCGAAGAGCAGCAGGATGAGCTCCTCCGACCAGGTCAGCGGGTCGCTCAGCACATAGCGGAAGACGACGGCCGCGCAGACCAGCGTCGCGATGGCGGCGTGGAGGATCGCCAAGGCAGCGTCCTCCACGCGGCTCGACCAATCGTCGAGCCGCCGGATCAGGTTGAGGCCGATCATCGTAGCGGACTAGCGCTGGCGCTGCTTGTCGATCGAAGCGACCACGCGGTCGAGATGGGCCTTGCCCCAGCGGCCTTCCATCGCGGTGGCGACGACCTTGGACTTGGCGGCGAAAGCGTCCCGATCGACATCCTCGATGATCTTGGAGCGGCCGGATTTGCGGATGTCCTCCAGCATCGACGCCTCACGCTTCTGCTGGAGATAGGTGTTCATCGCCGAGGCGCGGGCGGCTTCAGCGAAAAGCACCTCGCGATGCTCGGGCTTGAGCTTGGCGAGACTGTCCTTGTTGATGACGATCATGTTGTTCTGGAGCATGTGCTTGGTCATCGCGACGAAGCCCTGCACCTCGTAGAACTTGCGCGAGAAGATCGTCGGGATCGGGTTCTCCTGGCCGTCGACCGTCTTCTGCTGAAGCGCGGTGTAGACCTCGCCGAAGGGCACCGGCGTCGGCGCCGCGCCATAGGCCTTGATCATCTCGACCCAGACCGGGCTCTCCGGCACGCGGATTTTCAGGCCCTGCAGGTCTTCCGGCTTATTCACGGCACGGTCGAGCGTCGTCATGTTGCGCCAGCCCCAGTACCAGATGCGGGTCACCGGCACGATGTTGTGCTTGTCGCGCAGCTCGTCGAAGATCGGATCGAAGGCGTCGGAACGGATGACGGCTTCAGCCTCGGTCCAGTCCTTCCAGAGGAACGGCGCGCTCGGGATCTCCAGCGCCGGCACCAGCGAGGAGGCCGCCGCCATCGAGGGCGCGGAGAGGTCGAGCGCACCTTCCTTGACTTGCTTGAAGAGGTCGACCTCCTTGCCGAGCTGCTCGGCCGGGAACACCCGGATGGTGACGGCGCCGCCCGTGCCCTTGTTCACCCGCTCGGCGAACTCCTGGAAGAGCTCGCCGGCGATCTCGGCGGTGGTGTTGGCGTGGCCGAAGCGCAGGGTCTGCGCCTGTGCTGCGCCCGCGATGAAGCTGCCGGCGATCAAGGCCGCGGCGGCGATGCGTTTCAAGATCATGCTTGTCCTCCCTGATGTTGAACCGGGCCGTTTTCGGCCTCGGGGCAGTTGCAGCTATTTGATCAGCCGCTCGTAGGAACCTTCGAGATGCAGGCGCATCGCCTGCGCCGCGGTATCGGGATCGCCCGCTTCGAGCGCATCGACGATGCGGAAATGCTCCTGATGGGTCAGGCCGACATCCTGCTCGCGCGTCAGGTAGAGCCGCGAGATGTGGAGGTGGAAGCGCAGATCGTCATAGCTCTTGAGCGCGACCTGGTTGCCGGCGGCCTGCAGGATGATGCGGTGGAAGCGGTCGTCACCCTCGGTGAAGCCGCGATGGCTGCGGTATTCGCGCGAGGGCGCGCCCGCCATCATCACCGCGACCTCGTCGCGCAGCGCCTGGATGACATCCGGGCCGGGCCGGCGCCTGGCCGCTTCGGCCGCCGCCCAGGGCTCGATCACGCCGCGGAAGCTGTAGACGTCCTCGTAATAGCGCTGGTCCGGCAGCGGCGCAGTGGCGAAGCCGATGAAGGGCTCGGCCCTGACCAGCCCCTCGGCAACGAGCCGCGCCAGCGCCTCGCGGATCGGCGTCGAGGAGACCTGAAGCTCGCGCGCCAGAGCATCGACGTTGAGCTTTTCGCCCGGCGCATAGGCTTGGTCGAGAATGCGCTCCTTGATCGCCTCATAGACCTGGTCGCCGAGCACGACCCGCTCGATCTTGCGCGCCCCGTTCAAAACTCTGCATCCTATATCTTGGATCGTGCATGATCCTGCGATGCGCTCTTTCTGGAGTCAACCTAATCTGGACGGGACATGGTAACGCGCCAACAGTCAGGAGCTTGATCGCCCCGTCGCTCGAATCATACGATTCGCTCGGCTCAACCCCTGACGGAATCGCCGCCTCCAGCACGGAACGCACCGGACAAAGCGCAGCATTCTCAAGGGCCGGCGCTCGCTTCAGGAGCGAGAACTGCAGTTATGTGCGCGCCGCTCGATCATGCCGCCCGGGACGCTTCAGCATCGGCCTCCCAGCATCCCCAGCTTCGTGTCTCCCGCGCACCCAAAGCTCCAAAGCCTTGATAGTAAGCGATTTTTTCTCAAGCCCTCGACATTCGGCGAGGGTTTCTCCCCACGGATCGTCCAGGGGATTTACCGCTCGTTAACCATTCGGTTCCTACATCTGGGGAACCGAAAATTTACCAAGATGACCGCCGTGTTAACCCAACCCCGGCCGATCCGCCTCAAGGGGCGTTCCTACCTTGCGCTGACGCTGA
>JAESGM010000308.1_pt1 | contig 64295 bp, 56 predicted proteins | sample 9269721 | NCBI WGS metagenome assembly JAESGM01 (sample SAMN15720920, study PRJNA650825) | algae metagenome | isolation source: Komarekiella atlantica HA4396-MV6 and co-occurring heterotrophs from... | place: USA: Theobald House, Kauai, HI | collected 2009-07-29
CTCCACCATGCGCAGCCGCCTGCGCAACAAGGAACGCAAGCTCGCCAAGCTCGATGGCTACCGCTACACCAAAGCCAGGAGCGCGCATGACGTCGATCGCGTGCTCGACACCTTCTTCGTCCAGAAAGCCGCCAAGCTGACATCGCTGGGCATCGAGAATGTGTTCGCGCAGCCCGGCGTTGAGAATTTTGTGCGCGCCGCCTGCCACGAAGGCCTGTCCAGCGGCGAGCCGCTGATCGAACTGCATGCGCTGGAAGGCGATGGCGAAATGCTCGCCATGTTCTCCGGCATTCATGACGGCCGCCGCTTCACCTCGGCGTTCAACTCGCACACCGCAAGCGAGAATTCGCGCCAGAGCCCCGGCCTGATCCTGGTGCAGCATCTTGTCGTCGACTGCGCCGACCGTGGTTTCGAAAGCTTCGACATCGGGCCGGGCGAAGCCCGCTACAAGACCTTCTTCTGCAAGGAACTGGAGCCGATCTTCGACAGCATCCTGCCGCTGTCGGCGCGCGGGCGCGCCCTCGCCCTGCCGCTGCGCGCTTTCTTCCGGCTGAAAAGCAGGATCAAGCGCAGTCCCGCGCTGTGGCGGGTGGCCTACGCAATCCGCTCTGTACTGAACCGGATCAAGGGTCGCAGCGGCGACACCGCGTAAAACTGAACGTCGCTTCGCTTCAAGCCGCCGCGTTGCGTGGCTCTGTGCTGTCGCGCGGCCCGCCCATAAACACGGTCACATCGGTAAAGCCCGCCGCGATCAGGCGGTCACGCGCCGCCAGTGTTGCGGGATGTTGCGGGTCGGCGGTCACCAGCACCGCGCGCGGCGCAATGCGCGCGAACGGCGCGACATCGATTTCCGGGACTGCGCCGGCGTCGATCACCACATGGTCGTAGCTGCGCGCCAGCGCCTCCAGTGCCATGACAAGGCGCGGCGAAGAGAAGATCGCAGCTCCCTCGCCCGCGACCTTGCCGGTCGCGACGACGTGCACGCGGGAAAACTTGTCGCGGGTGACGATCTGACCGAATGACGTGGTGCCGCGCACCAGCTCGGCGAGACCGGGCGCTTCCGGGTTGGTCGAAATCACCGCAAGATTGGGAGCGCCCAGCGCCAGGTCAACGAGGACGACCTTGCCGCCCTGCGTCGCAAGCCCGCGCGCCAGGCCAAGCGCCGTATAGGTCGTGCCGACGTTGCGTGCCGCGCCGACAACCGTCACGCGCCGTCCGGCCTCGCCGAGCTGGCGCAGCGCGCGCGCCAGATCATCAATCGCCATCGTATTCTGCGCAGCAGGCTGCCCCTCAGCGCCATCTGCCGCCTTCTTGCGACGAAGAAAACGGAACAATGGCCGGCCTTCCGACGGAGACGCAGGCGCACGATCGCGCTGCGGCAGCGGCGCACCCTCGCCCAGGAGCGTGCCCGACACGACGAAGGCTGTGGCCACAAACGCAGCCGCCAGCGTCGAAATGATCACGATCGGAATCTTCTTCGGGAAGATCGGAATGTTGGTCACGGTGGCGCGCGAGATCACCCGCGCATCGACAGGCGCAGCGTCGAGACTGTCGCGCGCCGAGGCTTCGCGGTATTTGACGAGATAGGATTCGAGAAGATCGCGCTGGGTCTTGGCCTCGCGCTCCAAGGCGCGCAATTGCACATCCTGCCCGCTTGACGACGCAACCTGGTTCTTCAGGCGATCCAGCGTCGCATTGAGCGTTTCAACGCGCGCGCCGGCGATGCGCGCATCGGTTTCGAAGGCGCGAACCAACCGTTCGAGCTCACCCTGGATCTGCCGATCGAGCGCATTGATCTGCGCCCGCAATTCCTGAATGCGTGGATGCAGTTCGAGCAGCGTCGAGGATTGCTCGGCCAGCTGCGCGCGCAACGTGATGCGCTGCTCGACCAGCCGCTTCAGCAGATCGGAATTGACGATCTCGGCGGAATCCACCGGCTTGCCGGATTTCAGGAGGTCGCGGATCAGCCGCGACTTGGCGTCAAGTTCCGCCTTGCTGGCGCGCGCGGACGTAATCTGGCTGCTCAATTCGGACAATTGCTGCTGCAGCAAGTTTTCGTTGCCGCTGCCGACAAACAGGTTAGCCTTGGCACGGAAATTCTCGACGCTGGCTTCCGCTTCGGCAACCTTCGGACGCAGCTTTTCAATTTCGGTCAGCAACCACTGGCTGGCGCTGCGCGTCTGCTCCTGCTTGGCGGCGCGCTGGATTGCGAAGTAAGTGTCGACGACGGCATTGGCGACCCGCGCGGCGAGCTCCGGGTCGCGGGACTGAAACTCTACCTGGATGACGCGCGACTTGTCGATCGGCAGAACCGTCAGGCGTTCATAGTAGCTTGCAAGAACCCGGTCTTCCGGCGACATGCGCAGCGTATCGCGCCCAAGCCCGAGCAGGGAGAGGATGGTTCCCGGCAGCGACACCCCGCGCAGCACGGGATCAAATTCCGGCAATTCCCCGAGCCGCAGATCCTTGATGACGCGCAGCGCCACGTCGCGCGACATCAGAATTTGCGCCTGGCTGATCACGGCTTCCGGATCGACATCGGTCCGGTCGACCGTCGTGCCCTTGTCCGCGTCCGGACGAAGGAAGATGTTTTCCTTGCCGACGACGAGAAGGCGCGATTCAGAACGATAGATCGGCGTTGCGACGTTGACGAAAATGATCGCGCAGAACGCCGCAAGGAGCGTCGGCAGGATGATCCACGACCGCTTGCGCCACAGGTCGCGGCCGAGTGTACTCAGGTCAAGGCTGCTGTCGGTCGCCCGTCCATTGCCGTCACGATCCATCGAAGCCACGCTCATACCCTCACCGACTCACTACTGAACCAGAGGCGATCATTAACGAGCATGGTTTCCGCTGCGTTAATCCGGGACGCGACGCGCTATACGGGCGACGGTAAGGCTGCGTTAACCATACACCCCGCTAATCGGATCTACCTTTTCCCGGGGCCCGGATTCGCAGGATGCGGCGTTTTTCGCGTTGGAGCCGTCTCGCGGCGGTCGTGCTGGTTGCGTGCGCGGCGACAGGCTGCGCCCAGCGCGTGGCGGTCGATGCCGCGCCACAGGCAGGTGTAGGCGGCCCCTATGTCGCCGCGCCGCTTCTCGCCGCCCCCGCCGATCCCTTCCTGCCGGCGCAGCCGGCCGGACTTCCCGTCGAGCCCTACCGGCTCGATTCCGGCGACCGGCTGCGCGTGCAGGTCTTCGGCCAGGACGGCCTTTCCAACTCATACATCATCGATGCGGCCGGCCATGTCTCGCTGGCGCTGGTCGGGCCGGTGGCCGCGCGCGGCTACACCACGGCCGAACTGGCGCGCGCGATCACCCGGCGCCTGCAGCAGGGCTATGTGCGCGCGCCGCATGTCTCGGTGGAAGTGGAGGCCTACCGGCCGTTCTTCATCCTCGGCGAGGTGAATGCACCGGGGCAGTACCCTTACGTCGCCAACATGACGGCGGAGAGCGCGGTCGCCATCGCCGGCGGCTATGCGCCCCGCGCCGACAAGCGGAAGATCACCGTAACGCGCAATATGGGCGGCGAGATGCTGCGCCAGGATGTGCCGCTCAACTACCCGATCCGCCCCGGCGACACCATCACCATCAGCGAGAGGTGGTTGTGAGCGCGCCAGCCGCGCTCACTTCAGGTTCTTGTCCAGAAATTCGAGCGTGCGCTGCCAGGCGAGCTTCGCGCTCGGCTCGTGGAAGGCGGAACGCTCGTCGCAATTGAAGCCGTGACCGGCCGGGTAGACGTAGATTTCGGTGTCGGGCCGCTTCTGCTTGATGATCTCGACATCGCCCAGCGGAATGCTGGCGTCCGTTTCGCCGAAATGCATCTGCACCGGACATTTTGGTTTCTCGTCGGCGTATTTCACGATCTGCCCGCCATAGAAAGCGACTGCCGCGGACAATCCCGACAATCTCGTCGCGGCGAGATAGGCGATGCTGCCACCCATGCAGAAACCGACGACGCCCACGGGACCTGCTGATTTCACATCGTTCACGCCCGCCTCGATATCGAGCAGCATCTTGCCCCAATCGATCTTGCCGAGATGGGTGCGCGCATGCGCGACTTCGTCCGGTGAATAGCCGGATTCAAAATCGCGCACGAAGCGATCGAACAAGGCGGGCGCCACCGCGACATAACCCGCGGCGGCGAGCCGGTCACAGACATTGCGGATGTGGCTGTTGACGCCGAAAATCTCCTGCGCGACGACGATGCCGCCCTTGGGCGTTCCCTTCGGTTCCGCGCGATAAGCGCCAAGCTGGTGCTGATCGGACGTGGTGAGAGAGAATTGTTTGCCCAAGGGCGCCTCCATTCATACAATTACAGTTCGCGGCCAAGCTTGCGGTCGAGCGAATACGGCCCGCCGCCGCCGAGCGCAAGGGCGAAGGCGATGAGACCCCACATCAGCGGGTATTCATAGCCAGGCATCGTCCAGCCGAACTTCGGCCAATACACAGACAACTGCTGTTCAGCGACCAGACATCTGTCTCGGTCCATTGTGGTTCGCCGCCGATTTTCAGGTGGCGAAAGCCTGCGCGAGCAATGTGTAGGACCGTTTGCGCGCGGCATGGTCGTACATCATGCTGGTGATCATCAGCTCGTCGGCCTGTGTCGACTCCAGCAAGGGAGTGAATTTCTGCTTGATGTTGTCGGGCGTGCCGACGAACAGGCGGGACCGGTTCTGCGCGATGCGGTCGCGGTCGACGGGCGTGTAAGGATAAGCCAGCGCAGTTTCGGGACTTTCCAGCGGAAGATAGTCGCCTTTCGCGCGCCGCACGAAGTTCAGATCGATTGTTGATGCCAGGCGTTCGGCCTCATCCTGCGTTTCCGCCACCACGGCTGCCGTGGCGAGAATGGCATAAGGCGTCTGCATCGTTGCGGACGGCTTGAAGCGCTCGCGGTAGGTCCGCATCGCGGTCGACGCGTCGTGGCTTGCAAAATGATGTGCGAAGGAGAATCCGGCACCGATCGATGCCGCGAGTTGCGCGCTGTAATCGCTGGAGCCGAGCAGCCAGATCGGCGGCAATGCAACGTCTGACGGCATGGCACGGATCGTGCTGAACGGATGATCTTTCGGAAAGCCCTGGTTCTCAAGCAGCAGCAATTCCTGAAAGCGTTCGAGGAAGTCGTCATCCTCACGAATGTCCTGCCGGCGGCGCAGTGCAATCGACGTTACATGATCGGTCCCCGGCGCACGGCCGATGCCAAGATCAATGCGTCCGGGAAACAGCGCCTCCAGCACCTTGAAGCGTTCGGCCACCGCGAGCGGCGCATGGTTGGGCAGCATCACGCCGCCCGAGCCCACACGCATGCGCGACGTGCGCGCGGCGATCTGGCCGATCATGATCTCTGGAGCCGAACTGGCGATGTTGGAGAGGTTGTGATGCTCGGCCACCCAGTAGCGGCGATAACCGAGCTTGTCGGCATGCACGGCGAGATCCAGCGAGTTGCGCAAGGATTGCGCGGCCGAACCGCCAGCAACGACGGGAGACAGATCGAGAACCGAAAGCGCCACCATGATGCGGTCTATCCCCAGCCCGCAACACGGGCATCCCCCGACAGTTGAGCTTATATGGGGAGGCTTCGCGAACTACGAAACCATAATGGCATCAGTTGATCGGTGTGGTTGCCGGGATGGTGACTTGCGGCGGCAGCCGGAATGTCGCCGGCGGTGTGCGAAACAGGCCAAAAAAGTCGAACGGCTGCAATTGCTGCACTTGCGGAGCAGTGTTCCCGGCCGCCGGTCGCGGTCTGACAGCGGACGGACGCGGGCGCTTTCTGGCGGCGGAGGGGACCTGGGCGGGATCGCTGATAGCCGGCTTTGCCGGCTCGGCATCTGCGGCTTCGGTGCGAGCGGCGAATTTCGGACGCGCCTGCGGAATCGGAATGTCAGGCGTCTCCGGCGCCTGCGCAGGAATCGAGCCCGTCGATTCAGCGTCGGCAGTCTCGTCCGGTCGCACGACTACATGCGTATCGGTTGCCGATTCCGGTGTCGCGGGCGCCGCCGGGGCAAAGTCCTCGACCGGATCGGGCGCTTTGGCGACTGCGATGAGGGGTTTTGTTTCTGGTTTGCTCTCAACGAAGTCCGGTTCAACCGGCGTTTCAATGGCTGGCGAAGGCGTGATCGCGAGTGTCGGAACCGGAGCAGGCGTTGGCGTTTCAGCCAGCTTTGGTTCCGGCTCACGGATCGCCGCTTCCTGCCTCGGCCCGATTTCGGTGGGCGGTGCAGGTGCTGTCGGCTCAGCGACTGTCGGTGCTGCCGTCGGACGGTGCGCTTGCTGCGGTTCCACATCCGGCGCGATATCGCGTACCGGATTTCTTGAGCCCTTGGCACTGACGGCAAAATCCAGATCGATATTGCGTTCCGACTTGGTCGGCTCGGGCCAGTTCAGCGCAATGCGGTTGATCGGCGTGTCGTCAAACCCCTTGGTGTCGATCCGCGCAGTCATCTGCTCATGAATGAGGCGGGACGACGCAAAGAAGCCGACGCCCACGGTGAATATGAACGTCGAGACGACGGCTGCGATGACGATCCGCAGATCGGGCAGCATGAATCAGAGTCCTTCCACGGTCGCCCGAATCGCGAGCGGCTCACGCAGTGACAACAAAAAGAAGAATCTGCGCGTGCAAGCACGTCGCGCGATTTTCGCGGCCGGGACCGGGAGCGATGCTCAGGACAGGATTCGCGCCAAACTTCCCTGTAGACAGGGATTTTTGCTGATTCGGTTCCCGTGGTCACGCGATGCTTTTCGCATTTCCGGAGGCCGCCGGCTGCGCGAAGCCACAATTGGCGCCGCCGTTGCGCGCGCAACACAGCGTACAAATTACAGTAGATTCTTGAAGATTACGTCGGGACTATCGCGCCGCCGGTGCGTTCGACGCCGTCGGGCCGCGTCCACCCGACTTGACCACAACCTTGGTGCCCACTTTCACGCGCGTGTAGAGGTCCTCGACGTCTTCGTTGAGCATGCGGATGCAACCGGACGACACGAACTTGCCGATGGTCGACGGCTGGTTGGTTCCGTGCACGCGATAGATGGTCTTGCCGAGATAAAGCGCACGCGCGCCCATCGGGTTGCCCGGCCCGCCGGCCATGAAGCGGGGCAGATACGGCTGACGTTCGATCATTTCCGCCGGCGGATGCCAGTCGGGCCATTCCGCCATGCGGGTGACGCGCTCCGTTCCCGACCAGGTAAAACCCTCGCGGCCGACACCGATGCCGTAGCGGACGGCTGTGCCGTCGCCATTTACGAGATAGAGGAATGTGCTCGGCGTATCGATGATGATGGTGCCGGCCGGTTCCTTGGTCTGATAGCTGACGACCTGCTTCTTGAATTGCGGCGGCAGCTCTGCCGGCTCACCTTCCTCCGGCTGATCTTCCGGCGGCAGCGCGGCGATATTGGCCGGCTGTCCGGGCACAGCGGTCGCAACGCCGGGCGCCGGAATGCCGGCCGGCGGCCGCTGCTCGATGATCGCTGGAGGCTGCAGGCCGGGCTGCGTTGGCTCAGGACGCGCGATTGCCATATCCGGCGCGCCTTGGCGATCATTGTAGGGCGGCATTGCGCCATAGCCGGCGTCATAGCCCGGCGGGCGGCGGACGATCTGCGGCTCGGGATAAGGTTCAGGCGCGGCGATGGACGGTTGCGGCGCAGGCCGGCTGTAACGTGGCTCGACCGGATAAGGCGCGGTCTCCTGTCCGGGCGGATTGTTCGTGGGGTAATAGGGTTGGCGCTCGGCATAGGGTGCGGCTGTCCCGCGCGGCGGCACCGAACGCGGGTCTTCAGTGCTGTTTTCGGGGGCACGGGTCATGACGCCGTCGGGTCCCACCACACCGCGATAGCCGCCTTGCGGATAGGTGTAGGAGGACTGCGCAGCTGCCGGCCCCGCGAACAGGGCCAGCCCGATCATTGCCACAACCAGAGCGGATTGTTCCCGCAATTGCATGCCTCGATGTCCCCGACAGATGAAAAACACGAATAGGCCTGATGCTATGGCTAGCAGATTAGGCAGGATGAAGGCGATCACAAAGGCTTCGCGTGAACGTTAGATCGTTCATGGGAGGCTTTGCCGCTTGATTTCCTGCATCTCAAGGCGGCAGGGTTGGCAGACGGGCGCAAGTTAAAGTGATTGGGCTGACATGGCATCCCTGACTGACTGGAAGGTTCCTTTCGCGGCACAGCCTCAGCCGCAGGATTATGCCTACGACCTCGATGGCGCCTTGGGATCGGTGGTCGGCCTGCGGGCTCTCATTCCGGCCGATGCCTTCACGGCCGAGACTCTCGGCACCGAGCGAGCGGGCCATGGCGTGGTCATCCGCAGCAACGGCCTCATTCTCACAATCGGCTATCTGATCACCGAGGCGGAGACGATCTGGCTGCATCTCTCCGATGGACGCGTTGTTCCCGGCCACGCGCTGACCTTCGATCAGGAGACCGGATTCGGACTGGTGCAGCCGCTGGCGCGGCTTGACCTTCCGGCTCTGCCTCTAGGCCGTTCGGCGAGCGTGCAGATTGGCGATCACGTTGTGATTGCCGGTTCGGGCGGACGCGAACGCTCGGTGGCCGCGCGCATTGCCGGAAAGCAGGAATTTGCTGGGTACTGGGAGTATGTGCTGGACGAGGCGATCTTCACCGTGCCGGCGCATCCGAACTGGGGCGGCACCGCGATGATCGGCCCTACGGGCGATCTGCTCGGCATCGGCTCGCTGCAGCTTGAGCGCGGCGGCGTGGCCGAAGGGCAGTATCTCAACATGATCGTGCCGATCGATCTGCTGACACCGGTCCTCGACAGCCTCCTCACCGGCAGCGCGCGCAAGTCTGCCCGCCCCTGGCTTGGAATCTATTCAACGGAAGCCGAGGAGCGCGTTGTGATCGTCGGTCTCGCCGCGCGTGGGCCGGCATCGCGCGCCGGCCTTCGCACAGGCGACATCATTATCGCGGTGGACGGCGAAGAGATCGCAGATCTCGCGGGCTTGTACCGGAAGATCTGGCAACTCGGAGATGCCGGGGTCGAAGTGCCGCTCACCATCTATCGCGATGGCGATACCTTCGATGTGCGCGTGAATTCCGGCGACCGCATGAAATTTCTCAAGGCGCCGAAGATGCATTAGTGGCAGCCAATTATTGCTGCGTCAGCTCGGTGAACGGTGCAAGGTCCGAGCACGTTTCCAGACCCATACCGATCTGTTTCACTTGGCCGTTTTCAATGGTCATCACCCAATTGTCGCGCACGACCATGCCGAATGGATTGTCCCGGAAGATTGCCACGCAAACGGCCGGCATGGATCCGCCTCGCAAAACGCCGGCAGACCTTTCATAGGGCTTCGTTATCTTTGCGTCGCGTATCACGTAGCGATTGCGTGCCCGGATGTATTGAGCGACGAGAAGTCGATAATTCGGAGGCAACTGCGCTGTGAGCGCTGCCGCGTCCTTCGAACCGCCTGGTCGGCCTTGCGCCAGCGCGTCGGCCGAGGCCAGTAGCGGAACAGCAATCGAAAAGGCAATCGCGGAAAATGCAATGCAACACAGCAGCCAATACCGTGCTGTGTCTTGAAGTTCTCTTGTCATTCGAATGTTTACCCAATCAACTGGCCGGCACTTCGCTTCGCGAGTCGATATGAACGCACGCGGCAATCGCGTCACAAAAATGGCCGCCTGCTTAGCGTGAGAAGGTCGCAGCTGAAAGGGCAAAGACTGAAGGTCTGGAGCGCGACGTAGCAAAGTGGCGCACCCGAGAGGATTCGAACCTCTGACCTTTGCCTTCGGAGGGCAACGCTCTATCCAGCTGAGCTACGGGTGCGTGGCGGCCTTCATAGCCGATGTCGGGCGGGTGCGGCAATGGCAGTTCATGCGCTGCCGCGGCACCTGTCCTGCTGCATCTGTCGCAACTACCTGAGAAACGGATTGGATTGCCGCTCCTCGCCGAGGCTGCTGGCCGGGCCGTGGCCGCACAGGAACGCGACATCGTCGCCAAGCGGCAGGAGCTTGTTCCTGATCGAGGCGATCAGGGTCGCATGATCGCCGCCTGGCAGGTCGCTGCGTCCGACCGAGCCGCGAAAAAGGACATCTCCGACAACGGCGAATTTCAGGTCGCGATTGACGAAGACGACGCTGCCTGGCGAATGCCCCGGACAATGCAGGACGTCGAAGGGGACGCCGGCAATGTCGACCTGCTGCCCCTCCTGCAACCACATGTCCGGCGTGACGTTGCGTGCGCCGGCGAGGCTATAGCCGGCGGCTGTCTCCTCCAGATGATCGAGCAGGAAGCGGTCGGCGATATGCGGACCTTCGAGCGGCACGCCGAGTTCGGCTTTGAGTTCTGCGGCGGCGCCGGCGTGATCGATGTGGCCGTGCGTAAGCAGAATGCGGTCGATGGTGGCGCCCGACTCCGCGATGCCCTGGCGGATCAGCTCTATGTCTCCGCCCGGATCGATGACGACACCTCGCCGGGATTCCTGGTTCCAGATGATCGAGCAGTTCTGCTGAAATGGCGTGACCGGAACAATCATCACCTGAAGGCGAGGCGTGTGGGGCATAGCACTCCGGAACCGTATCAGTGCCGCGTTTGCGGCTCGTCCGGCGGCATGATGGCTTCCGCGAACGGGAATTCCAGCACCACATCGCCTTTTTCGTCGGTCACTTCAAGCGTGGCGGTGAGGAGGCTCGTCTGTTCGCCTTCGTCCTCGAGCAGTTCCTCGATCATGGATTTCGCCAGCGCCCAGGCCTGGTCCGGATCGCGCAGCTCTACGCCCTCCAGATCGCGGATCAGTTCGTTGCCGATTCGGGTGTTGAAGAAATAGCGGGGCATCCCCCAGCTTCGCATGGCAATGTGACGGCGTCACCGGGCTTGATGGCACCCCTTACTCGCCGGTGGACACCGCGGCCGGCTTCAAGCGCAAGATCAGCATCCGTGGATCCATCGACTTGAGCGCAAGCACGGGTTTTTCGATCAGGTGCCAGGATGCGATGGCGAAAAGCGGGACGATGGCAAGCGACAGCGCCAACAATGCATAGCTTCCAATTCCGGGAATTATCGTCACAAGGGATTGTTGCACCGGCCAGCCATAGATGTATGTGCCGTAAGACAGGTCGGACTTCCGGCTGAGCGAACTGAGCCAGCCATATTGTCTTGCGCCAGCAACGATGACGGCATGTGCCGTCAGGACGATATAGGCCGCCGGTTCGAACGCCGTGTCGTGACAGGCGACGACCATGGCGATTGTGACGATGACCGGTCGTGCCGACAGCGAAATCCGCTCGCGGAAATGAAAGGCGACGACGCCGAGCAGGAAGCAGAATTCGTAGCGTCCGAGCTGATAGACCGACGAGCCGAAATGCATCTTGTCGACAAAAAGCGGCGCGGCGACGAGGAGCGTGAACGCCGCTACCAGCGCAGTCAGGAGACTCGACGTCCGGCGCAGAAAACTGAAGCTGAACAGGATCGCGAGTCCGACATAGGCGATCAATTCGTACTTCAGCGTCCACAGCGGATTGTTGACGTCTCCGGCCAGCGGCACATGGTCGAAAATGCCGCTCGGCGCATGCGCGCGGGAAAACTGCACCAGCACGGTCGCCGGGTAGAACCAGGTATGCGCGTCGGAAAAATACTCGCGCAGGTGCGAGGAGGTCAGCAGCGGCCCGGCCGCAAAGGTGAACAGGACCCCGAATGCAAACAGCGGCGGAATGATGCGCAGGAAACGCGACCATGCGTAATGCACGAGGTCGGGATTGCGCTCCAGGCTCGCCGACAATGTCAGGCCCGAAATGACAAAGAACAGATTCACCGCGTGCTGGCCGAGCGTGAAAGGCGTCCAGGCCGCAAGCGGCTCGACGCCGGCGGTGCCCACCGGAATCATGAACGCATGCGAGACGACCACGCAGATCGCTGCGACGATACGCAGGAGATTGAATGAGTTGCGATCCGGCGCGAGGATCGTGGACAAGTTTCTGTTCGATTGCATTTCATGCCTCGCCGAAGCCGCCGCGCAGTTGGTTCTGGCGTGCAGGGCTCCGATCGACATCGAATATAAGTGGATTGGAATCCGCTGCGACCGTATGACCGCAGGCAGTTGGCATTAACCCTAATGTTGCCGCAGTTATTGCGCTTTCGCTTCCGGTGCGGCCGACGACACGGTGCCCGGCTCGCCATCCGCGCCGATGAACAGGCAGAGGATGCGCATCAGCCTCTTGCCGGTGTTTCGTCCGTTATGCACCTCGTTGATCGCTTCGGCGAGTGCGTCGCCCTTGCGGTAGACGCGTTTGCCCTTGGCGCCGTAATCGACCGTGAGTTCGCCCTCCAGCACGTAGCCGAACAGCGGCACCGGATGTTTGTGCCAGCCGGTTTCCTGTCCCGGTTTCAGGGTGATCTCGACGGCGGTGAGCTTCGCGGTGCCCGGCGGATACTTGATCGGCGCGCCGGTGACGGTGTTCGTCGTCGACAGAAGGGTGCGCACACCAGGGGAGATATGTGCAGGGGCGGGCGGCGTCCTGCTCGCGTCGGCGGCAGCTGTGTGCGGCATCGCGCCTGGCGCGAGCAGGAGGAGACCGGCGCACGCCGCAATGGTTCGATGCGCCGTCATCATCGCGTCAGCACGATGAAATCGGTATAGGCACCGGTTTCGTGGCTCAGGCCGTGATCGGACACGATCAGCGTAGCGCCTGCCGTCACATATTCCGAGACGCGATCGACAACATCCTGAGGCAGATCGATGCGGTTGAGCACGTCCATGGCGGCTGGCGCGGGCACAGCCGCTACAGCGGGCTTCAAGGGCGCGGCGGCTTTGACGCGCACCGGAATGCGGCGGCCGAAATAGTCGTAGCGGTAGACGACCCTGCGTTCCGGTTCGGCAATCCTGCGCTCGGCTTTTGGCGCAGAGCCGGGCATTGCGAGCGCGATCCAGCGCAGTCCGCTGCCGCCGGGTGCATCGAGAGCGGTGAAAAGATGTGTGCCCATCATTGCGCCATCGTCGCGGATGGAGACGGGCACGTTGAACAAGGCCTGCATGCCCTGCCGCACATAGAGCTGCTTGTCCTTGCGGCTGATGAAGACGGAAACGGGACCGGCTGGAGCAGGCTTTTTCGCCTTCGCCTCCAGCGTGTCGAAGTAACTTGCGAGGATCCGCACCGGAACGTCGATATGTGCGGCGGCGGACACATCAGTGGCGGGGGCCTGCAATTTCGTGGTTTCAGGTTCGGATGCCGATATCTCGCTGGATGCGGCGTCGGTCACTGTCTCTGTCAGGGTATTGAATGCCACTTCGGATTCGATCGAGCGTCGCAGCTTCGGCGCCGCGTCGGCGGTGATGACGCGCGGCTTCGGCTGGAACAGCTTCGCATGCGAAATGTCGGACGGTGCGATCTCGTCCTGCGTGATGATGACGCGCGCGCCGAGTCTGGTCGTGCGCCAGAGAAAGTTCGCGAAATCGCCGGGCAGGCGGATGCAGCCATGCGAGGCCGGATAGCCGGGCAATTGCCCCTGATGCAGCGCAATGCCGGACCAGGTGAGGCGCTGCATATAGGGCATCGGCGCGCCGCTATAGATGTTGGAGCGGTGATGCCGGTTCTTTTGAATGACGCTGAACACGCCGGTCGGTGTCGGGTGGCTTGCGGTGCCGGACGAAATCCGCGTGCGCGCCACAGGTGTGCCGTTCGCGTAGAGCACCGCGCTCTGGCTCTTCAGCGAGACAATGAAGAGATGCGGGGCGGGCGGTGTCGGCTGCTTTTCCTTCTTCGCCCTTTCGGCTTTCAGGCGGTGCCGGCTCTGAGCGTCGGCGGATGTGGCCGAGACCAGAAAAGCGGCCATGCATCCGGCAAGGCAGGCAAGGACGGCGCGCTTTTGCGGGCGAACACTGGAAAGGGCGTTAATCATTACAAGTACGCTCGAAACCATGCTTCCCGGGAAGGGTTCATATTCGATTTTACCCTTCCGATTCCCAACAGAATGTTAGTAGAACCGCGCCGCCCGGTCACGTCAGACGTGCTTTCCGCGCGGCCCCTCACGGGGTAGTGTTCGACTTTAGGTATCCAGTGCCGCTTTTGCAGGCATGCACCTCGCAAACGAGGAAGAGACGATGAGCCAGCCCGCCGAGAAAATCACCACCAAGCGTCCCGGTTCCATCAAGGACGCCCCCTTCAATTGGGAAGACCCGCTCGATCTGGAGAGCGAACTGACCGAAGAGGAGCGGATGGTGCGCGATACGGCGCGTGCCTATGCGCAGGAGAAACTGTTTCCGCGCATTCTCGAAGCCTATCGCAACGAGACGACCGAGCCGGGCCTGATGAAGGAAATGGGCAGCCTCGGCCTGCTTGGCCCGACCATTCCCGAAGAATACGGCGGCGCCGGTCTGGGCTATGTCGCCTATGGCCTGATTGCGCGCGAGGTCGAGGCGGTCGATTCCGGCTACCGCTCGACGCTGTCGGTTCAGTCGTCGCTCGTGATGTACCCGATCTATGCCTATGGCAGCGAGGCGCAGCGCAAGAAATACCTGCCGAAACTGGCCTCGGGCGAGATGATCGGCTGCTTCGGCCTGACCGAGCCCGATCACGGCTCCGATCCCGGCTCGATGGCGACGCGGGCCGAGAAAGTCGCGGGCGGCTACAAGCTGACCGGCAACAAGATGTGGATTTCCAATTCGCCGATCGCCGACATTGCGGTGGTCTGGGCGAAGCTCGACGGCAAGATCCGCGGCTTCATCGTCGAGCGCGGCACCAAGGGCTTCGAGACGCCGAAGATCGAGGGCAAGCTGTCGCTGCGCGCCTCGATCACCGGCGAGATCGTGCTCGACGGCGCGGTGGTGCCGGAAGAGAATCTCCTTCCGAATGCGTCGGGTCTCGCCGGTCCGTTCGGCTGCCTGAACAACGCGCGCTATGGCATCGCCTGGGGCGTGATGGGCGCCGCCGAATTCTGCTGGCACCGTGCACGTCAATACACGCTCGATCGCAAGCAGTTCGGCCGTCCGCTCGCCGCCAACCAGCTCGTGCAGAAGAAGCTCGCCGACATGCAGACCGAGATCACGCTCGGCCTGCACAGCGCGCTGCGGCTCGGCCGCCTGATCGACGAAGGTCGCGGTGCGCCGCCAGCGATCTCGCTGATGAAGCGCAACAATTGCGGCAAGGCGCTGGAGATTGCCCGCGTCGCGCGCGACATGCATGGCGGCAACGGCATCGCCGACGAATTCCACATCATGCGTGTCATGTGCAATCTGGAAACGGTGAACACCTACGAGGGCACGCATGACATTCATGCGCTGATCCTCGGCCGCGCCCAGACCGGCATCCAGGCTTTCTTCTGATCTCGTAACGCACGACGCATTCAACCGGGCCTCGCAACCATGGACGTTTCCACGGCAGCGATGCTCGGCTTTGCGGGCCTCGCCGGCGGCACGCTGTCATCGATGGTCGGCGGCGCGGCGCTGATCACGTTTCCCGTGCTGCTGGCTGCGGGACTCAATCCGATCTCGGCGACCGCCTCCAACCTGCTGGCATTGTCACCGAGCAATTTCATCGCCGCTTTGGCCGACCGTTCGCAATTGCCGCCGCTCGATCGCGCGTTTGCGGGACTGGTCGTGGCGTCGGTTGCGGGAGCGGGCGCTGGCGCCACGCTTCTGTTGCTGACGCCGGTGCGTGTCTTCGAAATCCTGATCCCGCTGCTGCTGGGTTTTGCCACCATCCTGTTCGGCTATGGCGAGCGGATCAGCGCCTGGCTGCGCGCCCACTCGCTTGCAAGGCACGGACAGGAACCCGGCATCCGCATCACCAGCGTGCCGGTGCTGCTGCCGGTGTCGGTCTATGGCGGGTATTTTGGAGCGGGCGTCGGCGTGCTGCTGGTGGCGGTGCTGTCGATTGCGACGGCCGGCAATTATCGCATCGCCAATGTGGCGAAGAATTTCGTCACCAGTCTGAACAGCTTCACGGCTGCGATGGTGTTCGCGACGCAGGGCGTGGTGAATTGGCCGGCGGCTCTGGTCATGATGGGTGGCGCGCTGATCGGCGGTCTCATCGGCGCGCAGATTGCACGCCACGCGCCGCGCGAGCTCATGCGTATCGTCGTGATCTCGGTCGGCGTACTGCTGACCGGAGTCTATGCCTGGCGCTACTGGTTGTGACGCGCCAAATAATGCAGGCGCTCCACCATGGCGCTTCCTGAATCCGCCAGCGGGGCGATCACCGTGAAATGGTTGGCGTCGGGCATGGCCTCATAGCGCATCTCGACCTTGTCCTGCGGCCAGACGTCGACAATGCTCTTGGCTTGCCGCAGGAATTCCGGCAGTTCCGCCCCGCCGACAACCGAATCCAGAATTCGCTTGCCCGGCACACTCCAGAACAGCGGCGATGATGCGCGCGCAGAAACTTCATCCAGCTTGAAGTCCGCATTCATCGCGGTGTGGATCAGCGGCGCGAGATCGAACAGTCCCGAGATCGAATAGCCGGCCGATACCAGATTGGCCGGCGCTTTCGGATCGAGTTTGCTCCAGTCGGTCGCCAGCAACGCCGCCGTCAGGTGCCCGCCGGCGGAATGGCCATAGACCGTCATGCGCCGGCCGAAGCGCCGCCACAGGAACAGCGCCGCTGCGCGCATCTGCGCGATGATGTCGGCGATGCCCACCTGCGGGCACAGATCGTAGCCTGCGACGGCAACCGTGACGCCGCGCTCGTTCAGTCCCTTGGCGCAATGGCTGTGGAACTTGGGATCAAGCGCGCGCCAGTAACCCCCGTGAATGAAAAGGGCGATTGGTGCGTCGGGTTCCTCGGCCTTGAACAGGTCGATATATTGCCGCGGGCTCGGACCATAGGGGATGTCGAGTTCGCCTCGACCATACTTTGCGGCCATCTCGCGAAACACCGCCGCATCCTTCGCCCATTGCGCGAAAATCTGCGGATGCTCGGGCACCGCCGCGCGGTTGTCATAAGCGGCATTGTTGTCGATGGTCATTGAGATAGCATCTCCCGCCCATCCCATAACACCTCTCTCCGCTCACCCCAACTCGGGTTTGCCCATTGGACGTTTGCAGAAGTCGGAAGCTTCCGACTTCTGCTGAGAGGTCGATCGAGCGAAGCGTGATCGGGTGAGAGGCCGCGCCACCCTCTCCACAAACGGAGAGAGGAAAAAGTTACCGCTTGATCTCGCAGGGTGTCCTCGACCACTCGGTGGAAGGAATCACCCGTCCTTGCTGGCTCGGCCTTGCGCTTCCCGGCGGCAAACGCGTGACGCTTTTTGAGCATCTCGATCAAATACCGATTTTTCTGCGTAGAATTCGATGGTACAAGGGGCAACGATGATTGCTTCATGAGCACGGGAAACCCGTTCATGAGCCGCGCGCGCCGGCGGTTTTGTCTCGTCCTCGTCAAGCCGTCGCATTACGACGACGATGGCTATGTCATTCAGTGGCTGCGCTCGCCCATTCCGTCCAACTCCCTCGCCTCCCTGTATGGACTTGCCAAGGATTGCGCCGAACGCCGCGTCCTCGGCGATGACATCGATCTCGACATCCACGCCATGGACGAAACGAACACGCGTATCCGTCCCGCGCGGCTCGCCCGGATGATCGAGAGCGCCGGCAGCGGCATGGTGATGCTGACCGGCGTGCAGTCGAACCAGTTTCCCCGCGCGCTCGATATCGCCCAGCCGCTGATCGCGCGCGGCGTCACGGTTGCGGTCGGCGGCTTCCACGTCTCCGGTACGATCTCGATGCTCGATGGCGTCGATCCCGATCTCGACCGCGCGCGCGCGATGGGCGTTTCGCTGTTTGCCGGCGAAGCCGAAGGCCGGCTCGAGGAGGTGCTGCGCGACGCCGCGGCCGGCGCACTGAAGCCGCTTTACAATTTCATGAATGACCTGCCGAACATCCAGGGCACGCCGATTCCGCTGATGGCGCTGGAGCGCGCGCAGCGCACCTTCGGCGGCGTGACCAGCTTCGATGCGGGCCGCGGCTGCCCCTACCAGTGTTCATTCTGCACCATCATCAACGTTCAGGGCCGGGTGTCGCGAAGGCGATCCCCCGATGACATCGAACACATCGTGCGGGTGAACTACGCGCAGGGCCTGCGCAGTTTCTTCATCACCGACGACAATTTCGCGCGCAACAAGGACTGGGAGGCGATCCTCGATCGCCTGATCCATCTGCGGCAGGTCGAGAAGCTCAATATCGGCTTCATCATCCAGGTCGATACGCTGTGCCACAAGCTTCCAAACTTTGTCGACAAGTGCGCGCGCGCCGGCGTGCGCCGCGCCTTCATCGGACTGGAGAACATCAACCCCGACAATCTTCTCGGCGCCAAGAAGCGGCAGAACAAGATCACCGAATATCGCAAGATGCTGCTGGCCTGGAAGAAGGCGCGGGTGATCACCTATGCCGGCTACATCCTCGGCTTTCCAAACGACACGGTTGAGTCGATCCTGCACGACATCGACGTAATCAAGCGCGAGCTGCCGGTCGATCTGCTGGAATTCTTCTATCTGACGCCGCTGCCGGGTTCAGAGGACCATCTGAAGCTGCATCGCGCCGGCACGCCGCTCGATCCCGATCTCAACAAATACGATCTGAATCACGTCTGCACCGCGCATTCGCGCATGAGCCACACCGACTGGGAGCACGCCTATCGGCTCGCCTGGCAGCGCTATTACACCACCGACCACATCGAAACCGTCCTGCGCCGGGTCGCCTCGGTCGGCGCCAATGCGAGCAACGCGCTGTTCCTGATCACCTGGTTCAAGGGCAGCATCGACCTCGAGAACATTCATCCGCTGGAGAGCGGATTCCTGCGGCTCAAGTTCCGGCGCGACCGGCGGCCGGGCTTTGCGGTCGAACCGATCTGGCTTTTCTACCCGAAATACCTCGCCGCATCGGCGATCAAGCTGGTGCGCTGGGGTACGCTGTATCTGCGTCTGCGCCGCATCTATCTGCGCATCAAGCATGATCCCAAGCGCTTCGCCTATACCGATCTCGCCATGCTTCCGGTCGCCGAAGACGAGATGGAGACACACGAGCTGTTCGGCAGCGATGCGGCGCGGGCCTATGTCTCGCAGGAGCAGCGGTTGCAACAGATACGCGAAGGCTTGCCGGCGGGCGCCTGACCGGGTTGAACGTAGATTGGTCCTACGCGGGCTCGCAGCTTTGAAGTTTGTGTTCGGAGCCAGGCGCTGGTGCCGCAAGAGGGATTCGAACCCCCGACCCCCTCATTACGAATGAGGTGCTCTACCAACTGAGCTATTGCGGCAAACGCCAGATGCGGAGAAGTGGCTCCTGATACCGGGCAAGCCGGGTCTTGGCAAGGGAAGCGCTAAAGGAGCTGCCTCACCACGAGAAAAAGCGCCGCCAGCCGGAGGTTGCGGCGGTCGGCTCCGCCACCGGTTCGCGCTCCAGATCGGGATCGGGACCGGGATCGTCAGGGACCGGGGCCGTCGGAAGCACAATGTCGTCGGTCCGCATGCGCGCCTGTGCCGGCCGCGCGGGGGCAGTCGCGGCAATAGGCGGCGCCGGCTCTGCCGCCGGGGCGGTCTCCAGGGGAGCCAGCGCAGATTCAGGCTTCTCCTCGACCAGCAACGGCGCCTCTGTCGCCAGATCGAGTTCGGGACCCTGCTGTGGGATCTGCGCCAGCGGCACCTTCCATTCGAACGCGTCGATCCGCCCGGTCACCGGAGACACCGGCAGCCACCGCTCCGACGCGAAGCCGTCCGCCGTCCAGACCGGGTCTGACGCGGCGCGCAAGGCGCGAGCCGTCCATTCGCGCACGCGGCCTTCGTCGCCGGATTCCGCCTGTTCGAGATTGGCCATCAGCACGGCGACACGTCTGGTCGGCTGATCGAGATAGGGGAACAAGGCTTCCCGCGCCTGGACGAATTCGCGCGCATCGATTGCCGTCCGCGCCAGCGCGATGGCGCCTTCGATACTGGGCGGAGCCTTGTCGTTCAGCCGACGCGCACGCGCCAGCCGTTCACGCGCCGAATCGCCGAGCCGGACATGAATGTAGGCATCGGAGAGATCGGGATGCGGCTGCACCTCCCACGCCTTTTCGATCATGCGCGACGCTTTCCGGATATCGCCGGATTCCGACAGGAAACGCGCGGCCAGCGCGATCGCCGGCACCAGATCGGGCGCAAGCTTCACCGCTTCCAGCACGGAGGCTTTCGCCGCGTCGCGATCGGTCTCCTCCGCGGACATCGCCTGCGCGGTCAGCAGCACCGCCCGCTGGCGACGATGCGTGGACTTTTCGATTGCCCCGCTCGCTCTGTTGCGTTCGATCATGTCGAGTGCGCCGGCCCAGTCGCCGGACATGCAGCGCAGTTGCAGCGCCGCCTGCCCTGCCCACGACGACGACGGATCAAGGCGCGCGGCTTCTTCCGCGTAGAGATGCGCGCTCGCCGCATCCTCGCGGCGCTGGGCCTCGACATAGAGCCCACGCAAACCAAGCAACCGCGTGTCGTCAAACTCCGTCATCTTGCGGAATGTCCGCTCGGCGCCGGCTCGATCGCCCGACAATTGTGCCGCCTGTGCACCCAGCAGCAAGGTCAGCGGCTCGCCGGCCGCAAGGCGATCGGCTTCGTCGGCATATTTGCGTGCCAATCCGGCGTCGCCTGACCCGATCGCCAGCAATCCGCGGGTAATGGCGAGATGCCCCTGGTCGGAGCGGCGGCGGCGCCAGAATTCCGAAAATTGTCGCGGCGAGCGCAACACGCCGCGCACAATCGACCACAGCAGAATCGACAGCACGACGATGGCGATCAGTGCCACCAGCATCACCATCAGCGAGGTTTCGATACGCAGGCCCTGCCAGATCACAGCGACCTCGCCCGGACGATCTGCGAACCAGGCAATGCCGAGCGCAGCCAGTCCGAGCAGAAGAAGATAGAGTGCGACGCGGATCATCGGCGCTCGTGTCTCACGTATTCGGCTTGCCGATGGCGGCGAGCGCGCTGGTGGAAAATTGACGCACGGCCGTCAGCGCCGCGTTGCGCGCATTGGCTTTCCTGATCCAGTCTTCGGCGGGTGCGCGAACCTGCGGAGGCAGTTTCGAAAGTTCCTGCACCGCGCCGGCAGTATCCGATAGGCCTGCTCTGGCCTCGATACGCGCGATGACGTCGACCGGACGATCTCCAGCCGCCTCGCCGACTGGGCGGATGCGCACGAGCCGCTCGGCGTTGGCTTGCAGCTTGTCGAGAAAACTGCCGTCCCGCCGCGTGTCGCTGTCTGTCAGCTTGAGCATCGCCGGAATCAAAGCAGAGAGCTCGCGCGACAACGCGGCTGCGCCCGGCACGCCACTCGCGGCGAAGGCATCCAGCGGCGCAAGGCTATTCGAATCCGGCGCCAGTGCCTTGGCGGCAGCGAGCTCCGTTGTAAAGGGAACGCCGCGTTCAACAGCGCCGAGCAACACGGCCGCCACAACAGCGACGCGGCTCTTGCGTTCGTCGGCTGCGCTTCGCTTCGCCAGTTCCGCCTCATTGCTCTTCAGCGCCTGCTCCAATGTCGCGATGCGCTGATTCAGCGCATCGACATCAATGCGTACACCTTCGGTAACAGGAACGCCCGGTTCTCTCTGCGCGGCTTCCGCAGAAGCCACCGCAGCGTCCGCGCGGCTGCGCGCCTCGCGTACAAGCGTGGCCAGTTCCTCCGCGCGACGCTGCTGAATTGCGGCCTGCTCGGTCGCAAGCTTCGCTGCGGCTTCCGCCGTTGCGATCCGGCCGATCAATGCGGCATCCGGCGAGCGCGGCGCGGACACGGCCGTCTCGATCTTGGCGAGACGCTCCGCCAGATCGTCCACGGCCTGTGTGCGCTCAAGGCGAGCATCGGCGGCGACTTCGCGGCCGACAAACAGATTCGCCGTCGCAAGCCCCAAGAGAAAAAACGCAATACCGGCAGCAACGGCGGTTCCGATCAGCGGTAATGACAATCCGCCAGGAAGCTGATCCCAGATCGGCCGCCTGGAGCCCCTGGAACGTTCGGCGTCGTGCGGCGGAGCGTCGCCGGCGGCTGTCTCCGTCTTTGATTGCGGCATCTCGGTCTTCGGAGCGTCCGCCTTCGGTGCAGCCTCCGGCTCATCGGATTTGCGAGGCTGGCCCGCGATCGGCTCGCTGGCCACTTCGGTCGCCTTCAGGTCGATGGTCGGCGCCGGCCGCTTGCTGCCTGTGAGTGGCTTCACGGAGCCTCCGCCCTTTTCGTCTGTGTCGCTTGTCATGACGCCGTCTCCTCGCCTGCAACAGGCAACGTCCGATTCACGGGAACCGACTCAAGGGCTGCCGGCACTCTCTGCACTACCCGATACTGCGTCGGGATTTCGGCGGCAACCTCCCCTTAGGAATGCAGCAAAAGGTCGATTAACGCCTCCTCATCGGGCCTGCGCGCAATGAGGATATTCGCAGCGCCGATCTCCCGCAGCGGTTCGGCGGCGCGGTCCGAGAGACAGGCATGCGTCAGTGCCTTGATCTCATCCAGCAATCCGCCCGAACGCGCGCAATCGACGAAAATCGCGGTGCTGCGTCGCGAGTAATGCAGAACGCCATCGACATTGCCGGCACGAATGGCGAGCCCGACGTCGTCGCTGAACGTTCTAGCCGCGCAGGCACGATAAAGAATAACGGTTTCGACCTTGAGTCCGCGGCTCGCCAGATCGCCCGCGAGATCGCGGGCGATGTCGCTGCCAGCAAGATAGAGCAGCGGTTGGCTGCGCTCCTTGACGCGCGCAGACACCAGGCGCACGAGATCGGCACTGTCGCCGTCGGACGAATCGATGCTCGCAAAGCCGGCGATTCGCGCAGCCTCCGCCGTCTGGCGGCCAACGGCAAACACCGGCAGCGTCGTCAATTCGTGCAGGCGCGTGTGCGTCATCAGCCCGCGCGCGGCGTTTCCACTCGTCATCAGCACACCGCTCCAAGGTCCCTCTCCTATCGCCGCATCGCACAAAGGCTCGATGCGAAGAACAGGCGCAATAAGCGTGTCGTGACCGAGCGCACGCAATCTGTTTGCGGTGCGCTGCGCTTCGTCGACCGGGCGCGTGATCAGAACCCGCACTTTCTATCCTTGTGTGAAGAATCCGGCGCCGCCGCGCCGTTTCAATTCGGCTCCGGCGTCTGCACCGAGCGCAACCGCGTCGGTGAGCGAACCTTCGCGCGTCGTCTCATGGCACTCGCTGCCGTCCGTTTTCAGGATCATACCGCGAAACGTTACTTGCGATCCGCTGATGACGGCGTGGCCGCCGATGGGCGTCCGGCAGGAGCCATCGAGCACACCGAGGAAGGCGCGTTCCACGGCCAGCGCGGCGGAAGTGTCCGCATGATCGATCGCCGCCAGATACTGGCGCGTTCGCTCGTCCTTCTCGCGCGCCTCGATCACGATCGCGCCCTGCCCGACTGCGGGAAGAAAATCGTCAACGCTGAGAATCGCAGTGGCGGCATGTTCAAGACCGAGCCGCCGCAGACCCGCGAGCGCAAGCAGGGTCGCGTCGAATGCGCCCTCATCGATACGGCGCAGCCGCGTCTCGACATTCCCACGCAGCATCTCGACCTGCAGATCGGGGCGCAGGCGCTTCGCCATGGCCTGGCGGCGCAGCGACGCAGTACCCAATTTCGCCCCCTGCGGAAGCGCGGCAAATGACGTGGCGACGCGGCTGATCAGCACATCGCGCGGATCTTCGCGCTCGAGGCAGGCGACGAGCGCAAGACCGTCCGGCAGAACGGTCGGCATGTCCTTGGCGGAGTGCACCGCGAGATCGATCCCGCCGTCGAGCAGGGCCTCTTCGATCTCCTTGGTGAAAAGCCCCTTGCCGCCCGACTCCGACAACGGGCGGTCCTGGATGCGGTCTCCGCTGGTGCGGATGACGCAAATCTCGATCGCCTCGGGCGACAACCCATGGGCGGCGGCCAGCCGCGCCTGCACGGTCCTCGCCTGCGCGAGCGCCAAAGGCGAGCCGCGCGTCCCCAGACGCAGGACGGGTGTGGCAGAGGATTGCACCATCGGACCTCGCAATGCTACGCCGGTTCCACGAGACAGGGCGCCCGGCGGACATGGTTGTACTCGGAATCGAAACGACATGCGACGAGACCGCGGCCGCTGTGGTGGCGCGCGACGCGGACGGGCGCGGGCGCATCCTGTCCAATATCGTACTCTCGCAAACCAGCGAACACGCGGCCTTCGGCGGCGTCGTGCCGGAAATCGCCGCGCGCGCGCATGTGGAAGTGCTGGACCTCCTGATCGCGCAGGCGATGCAGCAGGCCGGGCTTACCTTCCAGGACATTGACGGCGTCGCGGCGGCCGCCGGACCGGGGCTGATCGGCGGGGTCATTGTCGGGCTGACCACCGCCAAGGCGCTGGCCCTGGCGAACGACAAACCCCTGATCGCGGTCAATCATCTGGAGGCCCACGCCCTGACCCCGCGGCTGACCGACGCCGTGCCCTTCCCGTATTGCCTGTTCCTGGCCTCGGGCGGTCACACCCAGATCGTCGCGGTGCGCGGTGTCGGCGATTATGTCCTGCTCGGCAATACGCTCGATGACGCGATCGGAGAAGCCTTCGACAAGACTGCAAAACTCCTTGGGCTCGGCTATCCGGGCGGACCGGAGGTCGAGAAGGAAGCGCTACGTGGGGACCACGCTCGTTTCGCCCTGCCGCGCCCGATGCTGGCACGGCATGACGCGGATTTCTCGCTGTCCGGTCTGAAGACGGCGCTGCGACTGGAAGCCGAGAAGATCGCCCCGCTGAGCGATCAGGATGTCAGCGATCTCTGCGCCTCGTTCCAGCAGGCGGTCGTTGACATGGTGCTTGACCGGCTGCGCGCGGGCCTGCGCATTTTCCGCGAGCGTTATGGCGCACCAACCACCCTTGTCGCCGCCGGCGGCGTTGCCGCCAACCAGGCGATCCGCAAGGCGCTCAACCGCTGCGCCTTCGAGATCGGAACCAGACTCGTCGTGCCGCCGCCGGAATTGTGCACGGACAATGGAGCCATGATCGCCTGGGCGGGCGCCGAGCGGCTGGCCGTCGGGCTGACCGATCCGCTCGACGTTGCACCGCGCGCACGCTGGCCGCTCGAGGAGGTGACTGGATCGCAGCCCCTCTCCGCCAGTTACGCGCGGGCCTAGCTGAAGCCGGAGCGGGTGATGCCTTACAACCATATCGCTGTGCTCGGAGCCGGAGCCTGGGGAACCGCGCTCGCCAACGCAGCGGCGCACGCCGGGCGCAAGGTCACACTCTGGACCATCGACACGAACGAAGCCGACACCCTTGCAACAACCGGCATGTCGCCGAAGCTGCCGGGCGTGAAGGTGAATACCGCGATCGCCGTCACAACCAAGCTTTCGGATGCTGCGATTGCCGACGCGCTTCTTGTCGTTGTTCCCGCTCAGGCCTCGCGCGAGGTCGTGACAAAGGTGGCGCCGTTGATCCGCGCCGGCACACCGCTTGTCACCTGCGCCAAGGGCATCGAGCGCGGTACCCGCAAGTTCATGACCGAGATCATCGCCGAGTGTGCGCCGACCGCGATCCCTGCGATTCTCTCCGGCCCGAGTTTCGCCGCCGATGTTGCACGCGGATTGCCGACAGCCGTCACGCTTGCGGCCCACGACGAATCCGTCGCCGGCGCCTTGTCGCAGGCCATCGGCACCGCCACGTTCCGCCCCTATCACTCGACCGATCTGCGTGGCGTCGAAATCGGCGGCGCGGCGAAGAACGTGTTTGCAATCGCCGCCGGCATCGTCAAGGGGCGCGGTCTCGGCGACAGTGCCGCCGCCGCGCTGACCACGCGCGGCTTTGCCGAACTGATCCGCTTCGGGAAGGCCTGCGGCGCGCGGCCGGAAACGCTCACCGGCCTGTCCGGTCTCGGCGATCTCATTCTCACCTGCTCGTCTCCGCAATCGCGAAATTTCTCGCTCGGCATCACACTTGGTCAGGGCAAGTCGCCGCTCGAGGCGCTGGGCGGATCGAAGCTTGCAGAGGGCGCCTATACCGCCTCGGTGCTGACCGACATGGCGCGCGAGCGCAACGTGGAGATGCCGATTGCGGATGCAGTCGCGGCCGTGCTCGACGGCAACGCCAGTGTCGATGAAGCCATCGAGCGGCTGCTGGCGCGGCCTATTCGTTCGGAGATATGACATGGCCTACTGGCTGGTGAAGAGCGAGCCCGACGCATGGTCCTGGGACCATCAGGTGAAGAAAGGCGCCAAGGGCGAGATGTGGAGCGGCGTGCGCAACCACACCGCCAAGCAGAACCTGATGAAGATGAAGAAAGGCGACCGCGCCTTCTTCTATCATTCCAATATCGGCAAGGAGATCGTCGGCATCGTCGAGGTCATCAAGGAGCATTATCCCGACCCCACCGACAAGACCGGAAAGTTTGTCGTCGTCGATGTGAAGGCAATGGAGCCGGTGCCGCAGCCGGTCACGCTCGCCGCGATCAAGGAAGAGCCGAAGCTCAAGGACATGGCGCTGCTGAAATATTCGCGGCTGTCGGTACAGCCGGTGACCGACGCGGAATGGAAAGCCGTCTGCAAGATGGGCGGGCTGAAAGCCTGACGCGCGCTCGATTGCGCGACCTGCTCAGATATTATGCCCGCGTTTGCGCAACTCGTCCCGCATGCGCGTTTGCAGATCCTGCACGATCCGCTGGCCGAATTTCTGCCCCATAACCATGCTTTCCTGGGCGATCACCGGCGTCTTCTCGAGAAACTTCTGTCCGACCGGCGAACGGTAAAAGGCCGTGACCTGCTGAATCTCATCCACCGTAAAATTGCGGGCATAAAGGGCAGCCACCTCTTCGGCGAATTCCCCCACCTGCCGATTGGCCAATTCCATCAGCAGCGGCACAATCCTGTCATAGTCCCGCTCGACTTCCGGGCGCCCCTGAACGACCACCGGCTTCATCTGCTGCAGCATCAGCGGCAACAGGGTCTTGAACTGCGCGGTGGTCCGGGCAGCCTCGACCAGTTCGCGGGCCGCGGCCGCCGCCTCAGGGGATGGCGATTGCGGATACGCCGGGCGGGAGAAGACCAGAGTGACTGCAAGCATTCCGGCCGCAAAGGCTGTCAGACGAGTCACGACACTTTCCCCCTGTTTCAACCGATGGATCATACACATCGGGCCAGCATTCCCAGCAAGCCCTGCCCATGGCACGACCAAAGTGTGACAAACCAAGCCTTGTCGCTGCCCTGAGGCCTGTCGCATAATTGTGCTAAATCAAGAACATGGCAGGCTCGCCGGGCGACCCTGCGTAGTCGCGTGGGGAGGATGACTGAAATGTCCGAGAAGATTTACGACGTGCCGGCCGAGTGGAAGAGCCGCGCCTGGCTCGACGACGCCAAGTATCAGGCGATGTATGCCACCTCAGTCTCCGACCCCGACACGTTCTGGGCCGAGCAGGCCAGGCGCATCGACTGGATGGAGCCCTTCACCATCGTGAAGAACGCGTCCTTTGCGCCGGACAATGTCTCGATCAAATGGTTCGAGGACGGCACGCTGAACGCCGCCTATAACTGCATCGACCGGCATCTGCCGCAACGCGCCAAGCAGACCGCGATCATCTGGGAAGGCGACGATCCGAAAGACTCAAAGCACATCACTTACCAAGAGCTGCACGACGAGGTCTGCCGCTTCGCCAACATTATGCGCAACCGCAATGTGCAGAAGGGCGACCGCGTCACCATTTACATGCCGATGATCCCGGAGGCGGCCTATGCGATGCTCGCCTGCGCGCGCATCGGCGCCATTCACTCGGTGATCTTCGGCGGCTTCTCGCCGGATTCGATCGCCAACCGCATCGAGGACTGCAAATCGAACTTCGTCATCACCGCCGACGAAGGCATCCGCGGCGGCCGCAAGATTCCGCTGAAGGCGAATGTCGATGCAGCGATCGAAAAGGTCGGCGGCGTCGACCATGTCGTCGTCGTGCGCCGCACCGGCGCAGCCGTCAACATGGATCCTGTGCGCGACGTCTGGTACCACGAGGCGAAGGAAGTCGTCACCGCCGAATGTCCCTGCGAGGAGATGAACGCGGAAGATCCGCTGTTCATCCTCTACACGTCGGGCTCGACCGGAAAGCCGAAAGGCGTGCTGCATACCACCGGCGGCTATCTGGTCTACACCTCGATCACGCATCAATATGTGTTCGACTATCACGACGGCGACGTCTACTGGTGCACGGCCGATGTCGGCTGGGTCACGGGACACAGCTACATCGTCTATGGCCCGCTTTCGAACGGTGCGATCACGCTGATGTTCGAAGGCGTGCCGAACTACCCGACCAATTCGCGGTTCTGGGACGTTATCGACAAGCACAAGGTCAACACGTTCTACACGGCACCAACCGCGATCCGCGCACTGATGCAGGCCGGCGACGAGCCGGTGACCAAGACCTCGCGCAAGTCGCTGCGCTTGCTCGGCTCGGTCGGCGAGCCGATCAATCCGGAAGCCTGGGAATGGTATCACCGCGTTGTCGGAGACAGCCGCTGCCCGATCGTCGATACATGGTGGCAGACGGAGACCGGCGGCATCCTCATCACGCCGCTGCCCGGCGCGACGAAATTGAAGCCCGGTTCGGCGACGCGCCCGTTCTTCGGCGTGAAGCCGGAGCTTGTGGACGCGGAAGGCAAGCTGCTCGAAGGCGCGGCGAGCGGCAATCTCTGCATCGCCGATTCATGGCCCGGCCAGATGCGCACGGTCTATGGCGATCACGCGCGCTTTGTTGAAACCTACTTCAAGACCTATCCGGGCAAGTACTTCACCGGCGACGGCTGCCGCCGCGACGAAGACGGCTATTACTGGATCACCGGCCGCGTCGACGACGTACTCAATGTCTCCGGTCACCGCCTTGGCACTGCGGAAGTCGAGAGCGCGCTGGTCGCACATGCGAAGGTGTCGGAGGCCGCCGTCGTCGGCTACCCGCATCACATCAAGGGGCAGGGCATCTACGCCTATGTCACGCTGATGGCCGGCGAGCAGCCGAGCGACGACCTGAAGAAGGAACTCGTTGCCTGGGTGCGCAAGGAGATCGGCCCGATCGCCTCGCCGGACCTGATCCAGTTCGCGCCCGGCCTGCCCAAGACCCGCTCCGGCAAGATCATGCGCCGCATCCTGCGCAAGATCGCCGAGGACGAATATGGCAATCTTGGCGACACCACGACGCTGGCGGACCCGGCCGTGGTGACGGATCTCGTCAACAATCGCCAGAACCGGACCCAATAGTCACAGGTTCGTGACATCTGACGCGGCCGGTTCCCGCCGGCCGCGTTGCTCTTTTTCAACACTCTTTACATTAGTTCCGGCCGATACTTTCCCCCGGATATCGGCTTGCGGTAATTTCCGCCGCAGGTTGGGGCATAACCGGCTGAGGTTGCATTTCATGCGAATGGCGTTTGCGCTTCTGGCGTCGCTTGGCGTCCTGGTCACCGCTCTGCAAACCAACCCCGCTGCCGCGCGCGAGGGTGTGCGTTTCGACACCGACGTGTCGCCCGGCACAATTGTCATCAAGACCAACCAGCGGCGGCTCTATTACGTCATGCCCGGCGGGCGGGCGATGGTGTACCCCGTGGGCGTCGGCCGCGCCGGCAAGACATGGACCGGCACGAAATACATCAACGGCATGTATCGCAACCCGGCCTGGTCACCTCCGGCGGAAGTCCGCCGCGACCGACCGAGCCTGCCGGCGGTGATTCCTGGCGGCGCGCCGAACAATCCCATGGGCGTTGCCGCGCTGACGCTGTCGGGCGGCGATCAATATGCCATCCACGGCACCAATGCGCCCGGCTCGATCGGCGGCTTCGTGTCGTATGGCTGCATCCGCATGCATAACAGCGACATCATGGATCTAATGGGCCGCGTCAGCTACGGCACGCCGGTGATCGTGACGCGCTGACGCGCTGACGCGCTGACGCGGAACGACCTGCTTTCGCGACCGTATTGTTAAATTTTTGCAATGGTTTAGCTGCGGCTCTGCGCCGCGAGGCGGCGTCTTGAATCCGCCTTCCCGTATCCCCATTCTTCAGCCGCGCCCGGAACGCGGATCAGACATGCGCGTTGAGGGCGGCGGAGGAGAAAGATGAACTATTTCAAGACGGCGATCCTGCTGGCGGGCATGACGGCCCTGTTCATGGGCGTCGGCTTTCTGATCGGCGGCCAGAGCGGCGCGCTGCTCGCGCTCGTCGTGGCTGCGGGCATGAATGTGTTCGCCTACTGGAATTCCGACAAGATGGTCCTGTCGATGAACGGCGCGCAGGAAGTCGACGCGCGCTCGGCGCCGGACCTCTACAACATGGTGGCCGAGCTCGCTGCTCGCGCGCAGCTGCCGATGCCACGCGTCTACATCATGGATAATCCGCAGCCGAACGCCTTCGCGACCGGCCGCAATCCGCAGAACGCGGCGGTCGCTGTGACCACCGGCCTGATGGAGCGGCTGTCGCACGAGGAAGTCGCGGGTGTGGTCGCGCATGAGCTTGCGCATATCAAGAACCACGACACGCTGATCATGACGATCACGGCGACCATTGCCGGTGCGATCTCGATGCTGGCGCAGTTCGGCATGTTCTTCGGCGGCAACCGCGAGAACAATAACGGCATGGGCATGATCGGCACGATTGCGATGGTGATCCTTGCGCCGATCGCCGCGATGATCGTCCAGATGGCGATCAGCCGCACGCGCGAATATGCGGCCGACAATCTCGGCGGCCGCATTGTCGGCAACCCGGACTGGCTGGCCTCTGCGCTTGTGAAGATTTCCAACGCCGCGCATGTCATCCCGAACGATAATGCCGAGCGCAACCCGGCGACCGCGCACATGTTCATCATCAACCCGCTGTCGGGCGAGCGCATGGACAACCTGTTCTCGACCCATCCGGCGACGGAGAACCGCCTCGCGGCGTTGCAGCAGCTTTCGCGCGAGCTGGGACAGGGCGGCGGCTATACCCGCGCCACGCCTGCGGCCGGCAGCGTTCCCGCCTCCGGCCCCTGGTCGGGCGGCCGGCGCAACGGTCCCTGGGGCTAGAAATCAGGGTCAATAAGCGGAACCTGAACGAAGGAATGAACGGCGGAGGCCTCGCCTCCGCCGTTTCTTCATGTCATGGGAAGGCCGATGGCACATCCACAACAAAAGACCCAAGCCGAGGTCCCCGGCCTCGCAACCCGCAAGATCGCCACCGAAGTCCTGGAAGCCGTGCTGCGCAACCGGCAGCCGCTGGACGAGCAATTGTCCGGCAAGATGGCGCATGCCGGCTTCCTTGCGCTGGACGATCGCGATCGCGCGCTTGTCCGCAATATCGTGGCGACGACGCTGCGCCGGCTCGGCAGCCTGCGCCACCTGCTGATCAAATGTCTGGACAAGGGGATTCCGCCGGACGCGCCGCAGCTCGAATTCGTGCTGATGATCGGCGCCACGCAGATTCTGTTTCTCGATGTCCCCGATCATGCCGCCGTCGATCTGTCGGTGCGGCTCGTTCAGGCCAACAAAAATCAGGCGCATTATTCCGGACTCGTGAACGCGGTGCTGCGACGCATGGCACGCGACGGCAAGGCGATGCTGGCAAAGGCGGACGCGGCGACGCTTGATACGCCGCCCTGGCTGCTGCACCGCTGGAGCAAGGCTTACGGCGAGGACACCGCGAAGGCGATCGCCATCGCCAATGGTTGCGAAGCGGCGCTCGATCTCACCGTGAAGAGCGACGCCGCCGGATGGGCGGCGCGTCTGAACGGACAGGTGATGCCGAGCGGCACCGTGCGCCTGCTGGCGCAGGGGCCGGTGCCGTCGCTGCCCGGTTATGCGGACGGAGAATGGTGGGTGCAGGACGCGGCAGCCGCTCTGCCGGTGCATCTACTCGGCGATGTGCGCGGCATGAGCATCGCTGACCTCTGCGCAGCGCCGGGCGGAAAGACGGCGCAGCTCGCGCAGGCGGGCGCCAATGTTGTCGCCGTTGATCGTTCGAAAGTGCGGCTGGCGCGGCTGCAGGACAATCTGAAGCGCCTGAATCTTGAGGCAGAAATCGTTGCCGCCGACGCCGCGGCCTGGGACGCGGGGCCGTTCGATGCCGTCCTGGTGGATGCGCCGTGCTCCGCCACCGGAACGATTCGCCGCCACCCGGACATCCCTTGGCAGAAGCACCCCGGCGACCTCGCGAAACTCGCTGCCCTGCAGCAGCGCCTGCTCGATAACGCCACGCGAATCACCAGACCGGGCGGTGTGATCGTCTATTGCACCTGCTCGCTCGAGCCCGAGGAAGGCGAAGCGGCGATTGCATCCTTCCTGGAGCGCACGCCGGCAGTCGGCCGCAGGCCGATCACGGCGGACGAAATTTTCGGTCAGGCGCAGTTCCTGACCGGGGCCGGCGATCTGCGAACCCTGCCCAGCCATTGGCCGAGCGAGGACCCGCGCATGGGCGGCCTCGACGGGTTTTTCGCCGCGCGGCTTGAACGGCGGTAGGCCATTGGCCCAGTTGGCGAAGTTGTGAACCGCCGGGTTGGCCGCGTTCCGGCGCTTCGCTATATGATCTCTTTGCGCGGGAATGGGGCCCGCCGCAGCCAACAAGGGCCGAGCCGGAATGTCCGTGTCAATCGCGGAGCGAAGCAAGCTTTCGATGCTGCTGGTCCGCCGCGGGCTTCGCCATGCCAGCGGGCGGCTGAGCGCTAATCCCCTGTTCCGCTGGCGCTTCTTCCCAGCCAAGACCGACCGGCTGGTCATTTCTCCTCAGGATTTGCGCACGGCCGACCCGACCCGGGCGAGCGAGATCTATGCCGGCCGCTTCGCTTTTGCCGGCAAGGTCGTCATCTGCGATGGCCGCTCCCCGTTCGAGATGACCCCGCCCTCCGACGAATGGGCGACATTGCTGCTCGGCTTCGGCTGGCTGCGGCATCTGCGCGCCGCCGAATCGGGCATCACCCGTGCCAATGCCCGCGCGCTGATCGACGAGTGGATTTCGCTGCAAGGGTCCTGGAATGCGCTCAGCTGGCGGCCGGACATCCTCTCCCGCCGCATCATGTCCTGGATCAGCCAGGCGCCGCTGGCGCTGCATGACGCGGACGTTCACTTCTACCGCCGTTTCCTGCGCAGCCTCACACGGCAGGTCCGCTACCTCCGGCACAATTACGGCAATGCGCGCGACGGCGCGCAGCGTCTGCAGGCTGCCATCGCGCTGATGTATGCGACGCTGTGCATGGCCGGGCAGACGCGGCATTTGCGCGGTGCCACCAAGCGCCTGGAAGATGAACTGAGCTGGCAGATTCTTGCCGATGGCGGTCATGTCAGCCGCAACCCGGGCGTACTGATCGAATTGCTGCTCGATCTGTTGCCGCTGCGGCAGGCATTCGCCGCGCGCAATGTCGCGCCACCGGCCGCATTGCTGAATGCGATCGACCGCATGATGCCGATGCTGCGCTTCTTCCGGCATGGCGACGGCAATTTCGCGCTGTTCAACGGCATGGGACCGACATCGGCCGACCAGCTCGCCACCATCCTCGCCTACGACGACGCGCGCGGATCGCCGGTGCTGAATGCGCCGCATTCAGGCTATCAGCGGCTGATCTCGAAAAGCATGCTGATCATCGCCGATACCGGCACCGCGCCGCCGCTGGCGGTGAGCCAGGAAGCGCATGCCGGCTGCCTCGCTTTCGAATTGTCGGCCAACGATCATCGTATTGTCGTGAATTGCGGCATGCCCGCCAACAACCGCGAAAGCTGGCGCCAGGTGGCGCGCGCGACCGCCGCGCATTCCACCGTGACCATGAACGACACCTCCTCCTACACCTTCCGCGATGGCGGCGCCTTCAAGACGCTGATCGGCGTACCGGTGATGGATGGCCCGAGCCGCGTCAATGTCTCGCGCGAGGATCATGAGGACATGGTGGTGCTGCGCTCCTCGCACGACGGATACGCCAAGGATTTCGAGATCATCCATCAGCGTTCGCTGATGCTGGCCGGCGACGGCTTGCGGCTCGACGGCGAAGACGTCTTCTTGCCTGTACATGGCGACGGCCTGCGCCCCGGCGTGCCCGACGAGTTTGCCGTGCGCTTCCATCTGCATCCGAGCGTGAAGGCCAACCGCCTCACCGACGGGCACGGCGTGATGCTGGTCCTGCCGAACCGCGAGGTCTGGACCTTCGACGCGCATACCGATCAGGTGGAGCTGGAAGAAAGCGTGTTCCTTTCCGGCCTCGATGGCCCGCGGCGGACAGTGCAAATCGTCATCTACGGACAGGCCCGCCGGGTCCCGCGCGTATTGTGGACCTTCGCGCACACCTCGACCGGCCAGGGCACACAACGCCGCACGGAGCCAGCCGCCCGCAAGACGGCACAGGACGAACCCGAATTACCGCTGTGACAGGACTTTGAATGTCTGAGAATCCACGACGCGTCGCCCGCGCACTCATCTCCGTTTCCGACAAGACCGGGCTGCTCGACTTTGCCCGCAGTCTCGACAAGCACGGTATCGAGATCGTCTCGACCGGCGGCACCGCCAAGGCGCTGGCGGATGCGGGCCTGAAGGTGATCGACGTCTCCGAGATCACCGGCTTTCCGGAAATGATGGACGGGCGGGTGAAGACGCTGCATCCGAAAGTGCATGGCGGCCTGCTCGCTATCCGCGATAACAAGGAGCATGCCGGCGCCATGCAGACGCATGGCATCAAGCCGATCGATCTTTTGGTGGTGAGCCTCTACCCCTTCGAGGCGACGGTCGCGAAAGGCGCGAGCTTCGAGGACTGCATCGAGAATATCGATATCGGCGGTCCGGCGATGATCCGCGCGGCGGCGAAAAACCATAACGACGTTGCCGTCGTCGTCGATGCCGACGACTACAAGATATTGCTCGACGAGTTGGCTGCGCAAAAAGGCGCCACCACCCTCGCATTGCGGCAGAAATTCGCAGCAAAAGCCTATGCGCGCACCGCCGCGTATGACGCGGCGATTTCCAACTGGTTCGCCGACCAGCTCGGCGACACCGCGCCGACCTTCCGCGCCTTCGGCGGCAAGCTGGCCGAGGCGCTGCGCTATGGCGAGAACCCGCACCAGAACGCTGCGTTCTACCGTTCGCCAGAACAGCGGCCGGGCGTCGCCACCGCAAAGCAATTGCAGGGCAAGCAGCTCTCCTACAACAACATCAACGACACCGACGCGGCCTATGAATGCATCGGCGAATTCGACCCGAAACGAACCGCCGCCTGCGTGATCGTGAAGCACGCCAATCCCTGCGGCGTCGCCGAGGGTGACTCGATGGTCGAAGCTTATCGTAAAGCACTGGCCTGCGATTCCACGTCAGCCTTTGGCGGCATCGTGGCGCTCAATCGTACGCTCGACGCGGAAGCCGCTCGCGCGATCACTGAAATTTTCACCGAAGTGATCATCGCGCCGGACGCAACCGGCGAAGCTATCGCAATCGTCGGCGCCAAGAAGAACCTGCGCCTGCTGGTGGCGGGCGGCCTGCCCGATCCGCGCGCAAAGGGCCTGCTGGTGAAATCGGTGGCCGGCGGGCTGCTGGTGCAGTCGCGTGACAACGCGGTTGCCGACGACATGGATCTGAAGGTGGTCACAAAGCGCGCTCCGACAAACGCTGAGTTGCGCGACCTGCGTTTCGCCTTCCGCGTCGCCAAGCATGTGAAGTCGAACACGATCATCTATGCCAAGGACAATGCGACGGTCGGCATCGGCGCCGGCCAGATGAGCCGCATCGACTCGGCGCGCATCGCCGCGCGCAAGGCGCAGGATGCGGCGAAGGAACTCGGTCTCGCCGAGCCGCTGACCAAGGGCTCGGTCGTTGCGTCAGACGCCTTCTTCCCGTTTGCGGACGGCCTCCTGGTTGCCATCGAAGCCGGCGCCACCGCCGTCATTCAGCCCGGCGGCTCGATGCGCGACGACGAAGTGATCAAGGCGGCCGACGACGCCGGCATCGCCATGGTGTTCACCGGGACGCGGCATTTCAGGCATTAATTCAGGCGCCGGCACTTCCCTCCGCTCGTCCCCGCGCAAGCGGGGACCCAGAACCAGATTTGCTGGATTCCCGCTCCCTGCTTCGCCGAAGCGAAGCCGCTTCGGCTTCGCGGCGGCGAGTGCGCGGGAATGAACGGAGTGTGTTTCACTTTCCCGCCAAATCGCCCAAGAGGCTCGCCGCCACCGACAGCTTCGACAGCGTCAGCCCGCTGTCTGCGATTTCATGCACCGCGGTGCGGATGCGCTCCACATCGGCCTTGTGCGTTGCCACCCAGGCATCCACCGCCGCCTGCCCCGGCGCGCCGTCATCGAGCATCTCGCCGGTCAGCTTGCGCATGGCTTCGCCGAGCGCGCTGCGCGCGCGATCGAGCGCCAGACGGTCGAAATAATCCGACACCGCAATCTCCCGCGCCGCGTTGGCGATGCGGTCAAGCTTGAAGAAATTGCGCGCTGCGAAGTAAGTCAGCGTCACGTCGGCGATGGCCTTGCCGGTGCGATCCGCGACCAGAACGATATCCGGCGCCACCGACAAGGCCGGCAGGTTCGCCATGCGGCGGGCCAAAGCTTCCGGCACGCCGGAATTTCTCAGGTCGGCCATACGCGCCGAGCGGGCGCCAGCGCCCTCTTCCGACAAGGCCCGTTCCAGTGTCGCCTCAACGTCGGCAATGCCCTTGCCGAAATGCCGCACCGTCTCGTCCAGCCCCTTTTCGAGATCGACATTGCGCAGGAACCAGACCAGCCGATCGAGCAGCAGGTTCTGCACGCTGCCATAAAGCTCGAGCTGCAAAGCGCCGGGAATCCTGTTGTCCAGCGCATCGATATCGCCGTTCAGCGCGACCATGTCATAGCTGTCGCGCACGGCGGCGAACGCCTTGGCGATTTTCTCCGGCGACGCGCCCGTCTCGTCGGTCATGCGCGCGATCAGCGAGGCGCCGCCGCGGTTGATCATCGAGTTGGTGAGATGCGTGGCGATGATCTCGCGCCGCAGCCGGTGCTGTTTCAGCGCTTCCGGGAAACGTTGCGACAGCTCCTGCGGGAAATAGCGGACAAGATCGCGCGCCAGATAAGGATCGTCCGGCACGCTCGTCCTGATCAGATCCTCGAACAGCGTCAGCTTGGCATAGGCGAGCAGCACCGCCAGTTCCGGCCGCGTGAAAACCTGGCCGCGCCGGCGGCGGTCGGAGATTTCCGCGTCGTCAGGCAGGAATTCCACTGCGCGATCAAGCGCGCCCCGCCCTTCCAGCATCTGCATCAGCCGCTGCAGGAAGCCGGCATCCTCCAGGCCGCGCCGCTCGGTGAGCGAGATCGCCAGCGTCTGCTGGTAATTGTTGCGCAGGACGAGCTGCGCCACCTCATCCGTCATGCTGGTGAGCAGCGTATTGCGCTGTTCCAGCGTGAGCTGCCCGGCGCGCATCGGAATGCCAAGCGCGATCTTGATATTGACCTCGACGTCGGAGGTGTTGACGCCGGCGGAATTGTCGATGGCGTCGGTGTTCAGCCGCACGCCGGGGAACGCGGCCTCGATGCGGCCGCGCTGGGTCATGCCGAGATTGGCGCCCTCGCCGATAACCTTGCATTGCAGCTCGGCGCCGGTGATACGGATGGCATCGTTGGCGCGGTCACCGGCAGCCGCGTCTGATTCCTGCGAGGCGCGGATGTAGGTGCCGATCCCGCCGAAGAACAGCAGATCGACCTGTGCCTTGAGGATCGCGCGCATGACCTCCTGCGGCGTCGGCTTCGCGGTCGTCAGCCTGAGCAAAGCCTGCGCCTCCGGCGACAGCGGCACTTCCTTGGCGTTGCGCGGATAGACGCCGCCGCCTTTGGAAATCAGCGATTTGTCGTAGTCCTGCCAGCTCGAGCGCGGCAAATCGAAAAGTCTCTGGCGTTCAGCAAAACTCTTCGCCGGATCGGGGTCGGGATCGATGAAGATATCGCGGTGATCGAAAGCGGCGACGAGACGGATGGTCTGCTCGCGCAACATGCCGTTGCCGAACACGTCGCCGGACATGTCGCCCACGCCGGCGACCGTGAACGGCGTCTTGCCGATGTCGATGTCCATCTCTCGGAAATGCCGCTTTACCGCTTCCCACGCGCCGCGCGCGGTGATGCCCATCTTCTTGTGGTCGTAGCCAGCCGACCCGCCGGAGGCGAAGGCATCGTCGAGCCAGAAATCGCGGCTTTGCGAAATCTCGTTGGCAATGTCGGAGAAGGTCGCAGTGCCCTTGTCGGCGGCGACCACGAGATAGGGATCGTCGTCATCATGACGCACGACCTGCGCCGGCGGAATGACGGTCTCGGTCGAGAGATTGTCGGTGATGTCGAGCAGGCTTTCGATGAACAGCTTGTAGGTGGCAACCCCTTCCGCCTGCACAGCCTCGCGCGGCGAGGCCAGCGAGCGTTTCGGGACAAAGCCGCCCTTGGCGCCGACCGGCACGATAACCGCGTTCTTCACCTGCTGCGCCTTTACAAGGCCGAGAATTTCGGTGCGGAAATCCTGCGGCCGGTCGGACCAGCGAATGCCGCCGCGCGCCACCTTGCCGAAGCGCAGATGCACGCCTTCGACCCGCGGCGAGTAGACGAAAATCTCATAGAGCGGCCGCGGCGACGCCAGAGTGGTGAGCTTGCGGCTCCGGTACTTGGTGGCGATCAGCGCCTTCGGCTGTCCGTCCTTCTCAAGCTGATAGAAATTGGTGCGGATCGCGCTCTGCACCGCATTCACGAAATGACGCAGGATGCGATCCTCGTCGAGGCTCTCGACCTGGCCGAGCGCGGTTTCGATCTCGGCTGCGATCTCCGCCTCGTGGTGTCCGCGCTCCTCCATCGAAATGTCGAGCCGCGGATCGAACCGCACCTGGAACAGCGCCACGATCCGCGCTGCAATCGCGGCATGGCGATACAGCGTCTTCCACATATAGTCCTGCGAGTAAGGCACCTGCACCTGGCGCAGAAAGCGCGAGATCGCACGCACCAGCGCGACATCCCGCCAGTACAGGCCGGCGCCAAGAACCAGTGCATTGTAGCCGTCGTCCTCGGCGGCGCCGGTCATCACCACAAGGAAACTTGCTTCAAGCGCGCTCTTGAGCCTTTTCAGGTCCACCGAGCCGCCATCGGCACGCTCCAGCACCATGTCATGCAGGAATGCCGTGCTGATTTCGGATGATGCGGGATTGATTTCCGAGGTGCGCTCCTCCACCACCCGGAAACCCATGTTCTCCAGCACCGGCACGCGTTCGGACAGCGGCAGCGGCCGGTTGTAGCTCAGCACCTTGAGGCCGACATTGTTCCGTTCTTCATCGTGCGGAGCCACCGGCAGAGGATGAAAGTCGACCGCCAGCGGACGCGCGTCAGACAACCCCTCGATGATGCGGATGTCGGCGATGGCCGCCGCCGGCGAATAGCGGCCGCGGTAACCCGCCGAGAAAGCATCGCGATAGCGGAACAAGAGATCGTTCGCCTTTGCGCGCTCATAGTTGAGCGCAAGCTGCTCGGCGAGCGCATCAGTCCAGGTCCGCACGATGGCGCCAACGCCGTATTCCAGCGACGCGCGGTCCGGCTCCGGCCGGCGCTCGGCGGCATCGAGCTCCCGCCGCGCCACAATGAAATGAGCGCGCACCAGCGCGCTCTCGGGCAGGAACAGGGTCAAGCCGCCGATATGCCCCTGATAGGCGGTGGCGAGAAAGTCGCCGACCATCTGGACGACATCGCTGGTCGCGCGATCGCGCGGCAGAAACACCAGCACGGAATAGAAGCGCTCGAACCGGTCGCGCCGCGGCAACACCCGCACGCGCGGCCGTTCGTCGAGCTGCATGATCGCGACGGCGAATTCATAGAGCGTCGTCTCGTCGATCTGGAACAGTTCGTCGCGCGGATAGGTTTCGAGCACATTGGCCAGTGCCTTGGCTGAATGGCCGGCGCTGCTGAAGCCGGCCTGTTCGATCACGGCGCTGACCTTGCGCCGGATATAGGGAATCGCCCGCGTGGAGCGGGTATAAGCGGTCGAGGTCAGAAGTCCGACGATGCGCAATTCGCCGACGACACGGCCGTCGCCGCCGAAGCGTTTGACCGCGATATAGTCCATGAAGACCCGGCGGTGCACACGCGAGCGCAGGCTCGCTTTTGCGACCATCAGGACTTTCGGCTCTTCGGCGAATGCGCGCATCTCGCGCATCATCGCATCCTGACCCGCAATTGCTTTCAGCTCGCTGACCTCCGGATCGCGGAGAACGCCCAGCCCGCTGCCAGCCACCGGCTCGGGATCGCCGTTTGCGGCAAAGCGATATTCGCGTGCGCCGAGAAAGGTGAAATTGTCCGTCGCCAGCCATTCAAGGAAATGCAGGGCCTCGTCGATCTCTTCGGCCGGCAGCGAGGGCGGATTTGTCTTCAGGTCGGCAATGGTATTGCCGACACGATCGAGTATCGCCCGCCAGTCGGCGACGCTGACACGGACATCGGCCAGCACCTGCTCCAAGGCCTCGACAAGCTGCGTCCGGCGGGCCTCGTTATCGTCGCGGTCAACGTGAATGTGGATGAAGCTCTCGCGTGCCCGCGCTCGTTTGGCATCGGCGGTCAACGACACGAGCCTGCCGGACGGGTCGCGTTCCACGCCGAGAACGGGATGCGCGACCAGCCGGACTGCGACATCGCGCATGGCGAGCTCCGCCATCACCGAATCGACCAGGAACGGCATGTCGTCGTTGACGATTTCGACCACCGAAATCGTCTTCAGCTTGTCGCCGCCCGACGGCGCATTCACAAAACGGATTTTCGGCGTGCCCGGTTTGCGAACCGACAGAAACATGAAAGCCTGCTCGGCGAGCGCGACCAGGCTTTCGGGCTCGTATCCGACGATGTCTTCCGGAGCTGTCCGCGCGAACAAGGCGGTGAGCAATTCGCCGGGCATCGGGCCGTCGGCACCGGAGATCATCGATGCCGCCTGCTCGACCAGACGCAGCGCCGACCCTTTTTCATCGGCCGCCATAAGACCTTCAACCCGCATGTCTTGTTCTCTTGCCGCTTGCCCCATCTCAGTCTCCCCGACCAGGCAGCCGCCGTCGAGGCTTGATAGCGCGGGCATCACGAAGTTTCGACGACAGCAGCCGTGCGCGGCATTTCCGGCAGCTTCACGGCCATGTAGGCTGATGTGAACAGCTTTTCGGGGAGATCGGCATGCGCAAGGACAAGAAAAAATCCAGTAAAATCAAAAAGAAAGACAAGGTGGCGGCGCTGCTGGCCGGGGCGGCCAAGAAAACGTCGCCGATCGCGGACGCGGGTGCCGCGACAAACGACGACGTTGTCTTTCTGGCGCTCTCACTGCCGGAAGCGAAACGCAGCCCCTCCGTCGCGGCCTATTTCAAGAAGTGTGAGGAAAAGCTCGGCTTCATCCCGAATGTCCTGAAGGCCTACGCCTTCGACATGACGAAGCTGGAGGCTTTCGTTGCGATGTACAACGACCTGATGCTCGGGCCGTCGGCGCTGAGCAAGCTTGAGCGCGAAATGATCGCCGTCGCCGTTTCCTCGCAGAACCGCTGCTATTACTGTCTCGTGGCGCATGGCGCCGCGGTGCGGCAAATGTCCGGCGACCCGCAACTCGGGGAGCTCATGGTGATGAACTATCGCAGCGCCCGCCTGTCGAAACGCCAGCGCGCCATGCTGGATTTCGCCGTGAAGCTCACCTCGCAGCCAGGGGCGGTGGAGGAACCGGACCGCGAGAAACTTCGGCGCGCGGGATTCACCGACCGCGACATCTGGGACATCGCAGCGGTGGCCGGCTTCTTCAACATGACCAACCGCGTCGCATCTGCTACCGACATGCGGCCGAACACTTCCTATCACAGCCAGGCACGCTAGATATCAGGAATGAAACGTCTCGTTCAGGTGACGGCGCTGGCGCTGTCCGTATTCGCCGGCAGCGCAGCCGCACAATCTCCTGTCATTCCTCCGGTCCAGCCCGTCGCCGCGCGCAACGGCATGGTGGTGGCGCAGGAGGCCATCGCCGCGCGGGTCGGTGCGGATATCCTGAAAGCCGGCGGCAACGCCGTCGACGCAGCGGTCGCCACCGGCTTCGCGCTGGCCGTGACCTATCCGCGCGCCGGCAATATTGGCGGCGGCGGGTTCATGGTGGTGCATCTCGCCAGGAACAAACGCAATGTCGCCATCGACTACCGCGAGACGGCCCCCGCCGCGATCACTCGCGACAGCTATCTGAACGAGAAGGGCGAAGCCGACCCGGAAAAGTCGCGCAACAACGGGCTTGCCGTCGGCGTTCCGGGCACGGTGGCCGGGCTTGTGCTGGCGCACCGCAAATACGGCTCGGGCAAGTTCACGTTGGCGCAGTTGATCGCGCCGTCGATCGCGCTGGCACGTGACGGCTTCATCCTCGACGGCGATGTCGCCGACACGCTGCATTCGGCACGGCGGCTGTTTGCGCGCTGGCCGTCGTCCGCCAAAATTTTCATGAAGACCAATGGCGAAACGCTCGGCGCCGGCGACCGGCTCGTGCAGAGCGATCTCGCCAACACGCTGGAGGCGATTGCGCAGAAAGGTCCGCGCGCCTTTTACGAAGGACCGGTCGCCGAAAAACTTGCGGCCGCCATCCGGCAGGTTGGCGGCGTGATGACGGCCGCCGATCTGAAATCCTATCGCGCTGTGGAGCGCCAGCCGGTGAGCGGCATCTATCGCGGCTACCGGATCGTCTCCATGCCACCGCCGTCGTCCGGCGGCGTACACCTCATCGAAATCCTCAACATCCTCGAAGGCTATGACCTGAAGAAGCTCGGTATCGGCACGCCCGAGACCGCGCATGTCATGGTCGAGGCAATGAAGCGCGCCTATGCCGACCGCGCAGTCTATCTCGGCGATCCGGATTTTGTAAAAGTGCCGGTGCAGGCGCTGACGTCGAAAAGCTACGCGGCGCGGCTGCGCAAATCCATCAATGCGCGCGCGACGCCGTCGCCGGACGTTCGCAATGGCGATCTGCTGAAGGCCGAAGGCGACAACACCACGCATTTCTCGGTCGCGGATCGTTTCGGCAACGCGGTGTCGAACACCTACACGCTCAATCTCAGCTACGGGAACGGCCTCGTTGCCGAGGGTACCGGCGTCCTGCTCAACAACGAGATGGACGATTTTGCCGCCAAGCCAGGCGCGCCGAATGCGTTCGGGCTCGTCGGTGCAGACGCAAACGCGCCGGCGCCGCGCAAACGTCCGCTCTCCTCTATGACACCGACCATTGTGCTGAAAGACGGCAGGCCGTTTCTGGTCACGGGCAGCCCCGGCGGCAGCCGCATCATCACCACCACGTTGCAGGTGATCCTCAACGTGATCGATCACGGCATGAGCGTGTCCGACGCGACCGCCGCGCCGCGCATCCATCACCAGTGGATGCCGGACCAGGTCTTTGTGGAACCGGGACTGCCGGAGGCGACGCTCGAGGCCATGACGGCACGCGGGCACACGATCGAGCGGCGTCCGCCCGGCACCGCGGCCAATTCCATTCTGGTGACCCCGAAAGGCTTCATCGGCGCAGCCGACAGCCGCACGCGGGGCGCGCTGGCAGCGGGATATTAGGTTTCGATCAGAAAGCGCCCGGGGCCATGCGCTGAAAATGGAGCGGGCGATGGGATTCGAACCCACGACCCCAACCTTGGCAAGGTTGTGCTCTACCCCTGAGCTACACCCGCATCCGTAGAGACCCGGCGACCAGCGGCCACCGAGGGCCTCCGTATGCCAAAACGCTTCAGCCTTTGCAACCGGCCCGCCGACATTAAGATTTATTGGACTTTTAGCCTGCGATAAGCGCGATCTCGCCACAATTTGCTTGCCACACCACCGATATGCCTGCCTCTCCCGACGAACTCTTTGCCTTTCTCGACCGTCTGGGCATTGTGCACCAGACGGTGACGCATCCACCCTTGTTCACGGTCGAGGAGTCGCAAGCCTTGCGCGGCCAGATTCCCGGCGGGCACACCAAGAACCTGTTCCTGAAGGACAAGAGGGGCACGCTGTTTCTGGTGGTCGCGCTGGAAGATGCGCTGATCGATTTGAAGTCCCTGCATCGCAGGCTTGGCGCGACCGGCCGCTTTTCCTTCGGCTCGCCGGAGCAGATGCACGAGACCCTCGGAGTGGCACCCGGTTCGGTCACTCCTTTTGGTTTGATTAACGACACTCACCGGAAGGTCACCGTGGTGCTGGACAGCACCATGATGGACCGGCCGGTGCTGAACTATCACCCGCTCATCAACACCATGACCACAACCGTCTCCAACAAGGGTCTTGCCCGGTTCATCGAGGCGACGGGCCACGCCCCTCGCATCGAGGCCGTTTCCGGGCCGGACACCCCGGGATAGATTGCAATCCCGGCTTTTGTCGCCATTTATGGCGTTCATCGGGTAAAGTGCCGGTCTACTTTTGAAGCCCGTTCAGCGGTTTAAGGATTATCGAAATGTTTCAGGACACGGGTATGGCGGCGGCTGCGCCGGCGGACAATCTGGTCGTCGACACCACCACCCAGGGCTTTGTGAAGGACGTTATCGAGGCATCCAAGACCCAGCCGGTCCTGGTTGACTTCTGGGCGCCCTGGTGTGGCCCGTGCAAGCAGCTCACGCCGGTCATCGAAAAAGTCGTCCGCGCAGCCAAGGGCAAGGTCAAGCTTGCCAAGATGGACATCGACAAGCATCCCGCCATTCCGGGACAGCTTGGCATCCAGTCGATTCCAGCGGTCATCGCCTTCGTCAACGGCCAGCCGGTCGACGGCTTCATGGGCGCGCTGCCGGAAAGCCAGGTGGCCGGCTTCATCGAGCGCCTGATCAAGGACAAGGTCGGCGACAACCATGAAGAAGAACTTTTGAAAAGCGGCGAAGCTGCGCTGGCTGAGAATGACTTTGCCGGCGCTGCCGAAGTCTTCGCACACATTCTTGCAGAGAACAGCGCCAGCATTCCCGCGCTCGCCGGCCTTGCGCGCAGCCATATCGGCGCGGGCAATATTGCGCAGGCCAGACGCACGCTCGATCTCGTGCCCGACGCCAAGCATAGCGACCCCGCCTATCTCGCCGCGAAAGCAGCCATCGATCTCGCCGAGCAGGCGTCGAATGTCGGACCGATTGCCGAGCTGGAGGCGAAGGTCGCGGCCAATCCCGCCGATCATCAGGCGCGTTTCGATCTCGCCGTCGCACTGAACGCGCAGGGCAATCGCGAAGGCGCGACCGATCATCTGCTCGAAATCGTCAAGCGCGACCGCAAATGGAATGACGACGGCGCGCGCAAGCAGCTCGTGCAATTGTTCGACGCCTGGGGCCCGACCGACGACGCGACGGTGGACGGGCGCCGCCGCCTGTCCTCAATTCTGTTTGCATGAGTTTTTGGAAGCCGTGACGTGAGGTGTGGAGTGCGGCCATGCCGATGAACGAGATCTACAAGGGCCCCGACGATCTCGCAGGTGTGATTCCGATTTTTCCGTTGCCGGGCGCGCTGCTGCTGCCGCGCGGGCAGATGCCGCTGAACATTTTCGAGCCGCGCTATATTGCGATGATCGACGCGGCGTTGATGTCGGGCCATCGTCTGATCGGAATGATCCAGCCCGATCCCGCGCATCCCGGCTCCGAAGATCATCCCAACCTGTACAAGGTCGGCTGCGTCGGCCGCATCACCCAGATCGCCGAAACCGGTGACGGCCGCTATCTGATGCAGCTGACCGGCGTCTCGCGCTTCCGCGTCGAGGAGGAGTTGCCGGTGACGACGCCTTTCCGTCAGTGCCGCGTCAGCTACACGCCTTTCGCCGACGACTTCATCGCCCGCAAGGGCGAAGAGGATGTCGATCGCAAGGCTGTATTGCAGGCGCTGTCGGATTTTCTGAAAGCCAACAATCTTAAGACCGACTGGGAAGGCATCGAGAACGCCCCCAACGAGGCTTTGGTCAACGCGCTCGCGATGATGTCGCCCTACGGCACGGCGGAAAAGCAGGCGATGCTGGAAGCGCCCGATCTGAAAACGCGCGCCGAAATCCTGGTAGCCGTCACCGAGATCGAGCTCGCCAAGAGCAACTCTCCCGGCGAAACGCCGTTGCAATAACCGCCTGACCCATTACAACCCTGTCGCCCGGCTGCGGCACGATCGGTGTCCAGATGCTGGCGCTTGTTTGGAGCCGATCATGACCGATACAGATCGTCCCGCCGGCAGCGTCGATCCGAAGCTGCTCGAAATTCTGGTTTGTCCCATAACCAAGGGACCGCTCGAATACGACGCCGCCAGGCAGGAACTGGTTTCGCGCGCCGCCAGGCTCGCCTATCCGATCCGTGACGGCATTCCGATCATGCTGGCGGAAGAAGCCCGCAAACTCGACTAGGCAACACGTGACAAAGGTGGGAATTCACACATGCTGAAAATCTGGGGCCGCAACACATCGTCCAATGTGCAGAAGGCGATGTGGGGCGTTGGCGAAATTGGCGTGGCCTGTGAGCGCTTCGATATTGGCGGCGCATTCGGCAAGAACCGCGAGCCGGCCTATCTCGCGATGAATCCCAACGGCCTCGTGCCGACGCTGCAGGACGGCGACTTCATCCTCTGGGAATCCAACACCATCGTACGCTATCTCGCCCGCGAATACGGCGCGGGCAAACTCGAACCTGCCGATCCCAAGGTCCGGGCGCGGGCGAGCCAGTGGATGGACTGGCAATTGTCGGTGGTTGGTCCCGCTATTTTCGCAGCATTCTGGGGGCTGATCCGTACGCCGGAAGAGAAGCGAGATCTCGCCGCCATCGCCGCCTCGCAATCCAAGACCACCGAGGCGATGAAAATGCTCGACGCACAGCTCGGCAAGACCGTGTTCGTCGCGGGCGACCAGTTCTCGATGGGCGACATTCCGGTCGGCGTGATGGCCTATCGTTTCCGCCAGCTCTGCCCGGAACGTCCGGAGATGCCGAACCTCGAACGCTGGTATGCCGAATTGCGCAAGCGGCCCGCATTCAAGGAACATGTCGAGTCGATCCCGCTGACCTGACGTCGATGCAGATGCGAGACAACGCATTTTTTCGGCGTCTCGCATCCGCTTTTCTGATCTGGCTCCCAATTCTGCAATTGCCGGCGGGAGCGCAAGAGATGAAGGAAGGGCCGTGGACGGCCGGCGGGTTGCACGGCACCTTGCTGTATCCGGCAGTGGCTGCGACGCGCGGACCGGCGGTCCTCATCGTCGCAGGCTCCGGCCCGACCGACCGCGACGGCAATGGGCCACATCTTTCCACCGATACCTACAGACTGCTGGCCCAGGGATTTGCTGAGGCTGGCATCTGCTCGCTCCGCTACGACAAGCGCGGCATCGGCGAGAGCAAGACACTGGTGATCCGCGAGGAAGACGCCCGCTTCGGCGATTTCGTCGATGACGCAATCACGGCCATTCGTTCCTTGCAGGCAAGGCCGGATGTCGCCGCAGTCGTTGTTGCCGGGCACAGCGAAGGTGCATTGATCGCAATCCTCGCCGCCCAGAAGATCGACGTAGCCGGCCTGATCCTGCTGACGCCGACAGGCCGCCCGCTGTCGGCCGTGTTGCGCGATCAGTTGCAGGCGGCACTGCCGGAGGCGCTGCGCAGCGATGCCTTTGCCGTTCTCGGAAAGCTCCAGGCCGGAGAACCGGTGGCGAATGTCCGGCCGGAACTGAACACGCTGTTCCGCCCGTCCGTGCAGCCGTTCCTGCTGTCGCTGATCAATATCGACCCCGCGATGGAATTGGCAAAGTTGAAAGTGCCAGCCCTCATCCTGCAAGCCGGGCGCGACCTGCAGATCGGCCTGGCCGACGTCGAGGCGCTGCGGCGTGCGCGGCCGGACGCGCGCATCGTTGAATTGCCGCAAGCCAACCACACGCTGAAAGCCTCGCCCACAGACCGCGCCGGGAATATCGCGATATATACCAACCGCACGGCTCCGCTCGATCCGGGTGTCATGCCGACGCTGATCGATTTCGTGCGCACCGTTGCGCGTTGAAGGCCTAAAGCGCCTCACCCTTCAGGAGCTTCGGCGCCTCGCCGGTGATGCCGGCGGCTTCGCGGATGAAAAATCCCTTCAGCGTCGGGATGCGGTCGACAATGCCAAGACCGGTGTCACGAAGGAGCCGCAGCGCATCGGAGTTGTTGGAAAAGAGACGATTGAGTCCGTCGGTGGCGACGCCCATGGCCATGGTGTCGAAACGCCGCCAGCGCTGATAGCGGTCGAGCACACCGGCACCGCCGATATCGAGCCCAAGCCGCGCGGCATCGACAATGGCCTCTGCCAGAGCGGCAACATCGCGCAGGCCCATGTTCAGGCCCTGGCCGGCGATGGGATGAATGACATGCGCAGCGTCGCCAACAAGCGCGATGCGCTCGGCAATGAAGCTGCGCGCCACCATCAGCCCGAGCGGATAGGCGCGGCGCGGTCCCGCGATCCCGATCTCACCGAGGTGCAGGCCGAACCGCTTTTCGAGTTCGGCATGGAATTCCTCGTCGGTCAGCGCAACGATGCGATCTGCCTCGTGCCGCTCCTCGGTCCAGACGATGGACGAGCGGTTGCCTTTGAGCGGCAGGATCGCAAACGGACCGGCGGGCAGGAAATGCTCTTCCGCACGTCCATGATGCGGTCGCTCATGCGCGACGGTGGTGACAATGCCGGATTGCTCGTAGTCCCAGCCGAAATTCGCGATTCCGGCCTGCTCGCGGATTGCCGAGCGCGCGCCGTCCGCGGCCACCAGCAGACGCGCCACGACCTCATCACCACCACTCAGGCGCACATTGATCGCAGCTCCTGGCGCTTCGAAGCCGTCCACTGCATCGGCGCGCAGATCGATACCGATGGCGCGCGCCTTTTTCAGCAGCGAAGCAATCAGCGCATTGTTCTCGATCATGTGCGCGAAAGGCTCGCCCGGCGCGATCTCTCCGTCGAAGGTGAGAAACGTCGGACGCATAGCATCGTCGACTTTGGAATCGGTCACCACCATGTCGAGGATCGGCTGCGCCGTAGCCGCCACCTCCTCCCACACGCCAATGGTCTCGAACAGGCGCCGCGCCGCCGCTGCGATGGCAGAGGCGCGCGCATCGCCGTTGAGGCGGTCCAACGCAGGATCCGCGACCAAAACGCTAAAAGCCTCGCCGAGCGATTCACGGAGCGCGATGGCGAGCGCGAGGCCCGCCATGCCGCCGCCGCCGATTACGATGTCGGCACGGTCTGCGCGGCCTTCTTGAGGCTTCTTTGACATGGCCGTCTTATTATACTTGATAGTCCCGCCTGTCTGCCCTCTCAGGGAATCGCATGTCGTCCGCCGTTCAGGACCTGTTGACCATCCTCGATCTCGAACCGCTCGAGGTAAATCTGTTTCGCGGCCGCTCGCCGCAGGTCGGCTGGCAGCGCGTGTTCGGCGGCCAGGTGATCGGCCAGGCGCTGGTCGCCGCGTGCCGCACGGTGGAAGGGCGGCTGCCGCATTCCATGCACGCCTATTTCATCCTGCCGGGCGATCCCAGCGTTCCCATCATTTATGAAGTCGAGCATCTGCGCGACGGCAGGAGCTTCACCACCCGCCGCGTCAAAGCGATCCAGCACGGACATCCGATCTTCGCGATGTCGGTGTCGTTTCACGTGCCGGAAGACACCGCCTTCGACCATCAGGCGCAGATGCCGGACGTGCCGCCGCCGGACAAGCTGCCGAGCGATTCGGAAGTGCGCGAACGCATTCTTCCCACCATGCCCGATCCGGTGCGGCGCTATTACGAGCGCGAGCGTCCCATCGAACTCCGCCCGGTGGAATTCGGCCGTTACACCGGCAAGAAGCTGCCGGACGGAAAATTCAATGTCTGGATCCGCACCACCGGCCGCCTCCCTGACGATCCCGCGATCCATCAATGCGTGCTCGCTTACGCGTCCGACATGACGCTGCTCGACACCGTGATGGTGCCGCATGGCCGGACGCTGTTCGAAAAGAACTTCATGGCGGCAAGCCTCGATCATGCCCTGTGGCTGCACCGCCCGTTCCGCGCCGACGAATGGCTGCTCTACGCCCAGGACAGCCCTAACCTGCATGGCGCGCGCGGCTTCGCCCGCGGGCTGATCTTCAAGCAGGACGGCACCCTGGTTGCCTCCGTTGCCCAGGAAGGCCTGGTGCGCGAGCGCACCCAGACCCCCAAACAGTGGCCGGACCCGTCCACGCCACCCTGAACCGCGCCGAAACGGCCCTATTGCTCACAGAATAAGCTGTCCTTCGCGACGCAGGAACGCCAAAACCGCTTAAGTTTTGAGCGTGTTGGCGATATCTTCGGCGGCGCCGGTTTTGAACATGCAGACCGGGGCGCCAACCGGGGGTGTCGTTTATGAAACTTGTGACTGCCGTTATCAAACCTTTCAAGCTCGAGGAGGTCAGGGACGCCCTGAACACCATGGGCGTGCACGGCATGACCGTGACCGAGGTGAAGGGCTATGGCCGCCAGAAAGGCCATACCGAAATTTACCGCGGCGCCGAATATGCCGTGAATTTCCTGCCCAAGGTGCGCATCGAAATCGCCGTCGACAGCGACCGTGCCGACAAGGTCGTCGAGGCCATCTCATCGGCCGCCAAGACCGGCCAGATCGGCGACGGAAAGATCTTCGTCACCGATATCGAACGCGCGGTGCGCATTCGCACCGGCGAAACCGACAAAGACGCGCTGTAAGCGTTCCTGCGTTTTCGCACACCACAATATTGAAATTGAACGGGGGGAAACAAATGTCCAAGCCGCATGGCTGGCTGCCATCTGTCATTGCAGGGGCAGTCTTTTTCTTTTTCGCTGCAACGCCTGCATTCGCACAAGCTGCAAAAATTGACGCTGCCGACACCGCCTGGATGATCACCGCCACCGCGCTGGTGCTGATGATGACAATGCCGGGCCTCGCGCTGTTCTACGCCGGCATGGTGCGCAAGAAGAACGTGCTGGCGACCATGGCGCAGAGCCTGGCCGCGCTGGTGATCTGTTCATTGCTGTGGGTGGTGATCGGCTACACGCTGACCTTCACCGGCGAGGGGCCGCTGATCGGCACGATGGACCGCTTCATGCTCATGGGCATGACGATGGAGTCCACGCATGCGCTGGCGAAGACGATTCCGGAAGCCTTGTTCATGGTCTACCAGATGACCTTCGCAGTCATCACCGTGGCGCTGGTGTCGGGCTCCGTGGCCGAACGCATCAGGTTCTCGGCCTTCTTCTGGTTCTGCATCGGCTGGCTGCTGCTCGTCTATGTGCCGATCGCACACTGGGTCTGGGGCGGCGGCTTCCTCGCCACAGCCGGCGTTCTCGATTTCGCCGGCGGTCTTGTCGTGCATCTGAATTGCGGCGTTGCCGGCCTTGTCGCCGCTTACATGCTTGGTGCACGCCGCGGTTACGGCACCGAGAATCTGGCGCCGTTCAATCTCGGCCTCGCCGTGATCGGCACCGGACTCCTGTGGGTCGGCTGGTTCGGCTTCAATGGCGGTTCAGCGCTCGGCGCCAATTCACGCGCGGTCTATGCGCTGGTCGCCACGCATCTTGCTGCGTGCGCCGGCGCCCTGTCCTGGATGCTGATGGAATGGTGGACGCGCGGAAAGCCGTCCGTACTCGGCATGGTGTCCGGTGCGATCGCGGGACTTGGCACCATCACACCGGCGTCCGGTTTCGTGCTGCCCTGGCATGGCATCGTGATCGGGCTGATTGCCGGTGTCATCTGCTTCTGGGCCTGCACCAAGCTCAAGCAGAAGCTCGGCTACGACGACTCGCTTGACGTGTTCGGCGTGCACGGCGTCGGCGGCCTCACCGGAACGCTGCTCACCGGCGTCTTTGCCACCGCCGCGATCACGGCATCGGCGGAAGCGCCAGGCGGCCTGCCGGGGCTGCTCGAAGGCAACGCCAACCAGCTGCTGATGCAGGCCTATGGCGTCGCCGTCACCATCATCTGGAGCGGCGGCGTGACCTGGCTGCTGCTCAAGGTCATTTCCTTCATGGTGCCGCTGCGGGTTAGCCAGCAGCAGGAGCTCGAGGGGCTGGACATCACCCAGCACGGCGAGGCCTTGCAGATCTGACGGCAGGATTTCGGCCGAAAATGAAAGGAGCCCGGTGGTGCCGGGCTCCTTTTCCTTTACGTTTCTGTGTTTTGTGGAGTCGCCGCCTACGCTGATCATTAAGTAGGCAGTCTTGGCGTCTCTTTGTGCGGCCACCTCCCCCAGCACTTTGCCCGCCGTCTAAGGCGCGGCAAATCGTCCACCATTTCAACCCGTTAGGTCGCAGAACCCAGACTGGCACGGGGTTTGATTCCCTATGCCCCGGCGAAGCACGCGGAGGCCACTTTGCGTCGTCCAGCCGAATGAGGATGCCCGGATCTGCATAGTGCGTGTGAAGGGCCAACGGGGATCGAACCAATGAAAATCGTCATGGCCGTCATTAAGCCGTTCAAACTCGACGAGGTTCGCGACGCGCTGACCGCGATCGGAGTGCACGGCATGACCGTCACCGAGGTCAAGGGATACGGGCGTCAGAAGGGGCACACTGAAATCTATCGCGGCACTGAATACGCCGTGAGTTTCCTGCCCAAACTCAAGATCGAGGTCGCGGTCGCTACCAATCAGGTCGACAAAGTCATCGATGCCATCACCAGTGCCGCGAAGACCGGCCAGATCGGTGACGGCAAGATCTTTGTCTTCGGTCTGGACCACGCCGTGCGTATCCGCACCGGCGAAACAGACGCATCAGCCCTCTAACCCGACCCAAAGCAATTCGGACAGGAGCTCAAAAAATGTCTTTCAAAATTCCGTCTCGGGCCGGGTTCATCGCCGCCCTTGCGACCGCGATGATCGCGGCGACACCGGCCTTCGCTGAAGCGACGGTGAACAAGGGCGACAACGCCTGGGTGATGACGTCAGCCATTCTCGTGCTGCTCATGACCATTCCCGGCCTCGCACTGTTCTACGGCGGCCTCGTCCGCTCCAAGAACATGCTCTCGGTTCTGATGCATGTCTTCTACACCGTCTGCATCGGCGCCATCCTCTGGGTCGTCGTCGGTTACAGCCTCGCCTTCACCGGCGGTTCCGCTTACATCGGCGGCTTCTCGAAAGCCTTCCTCGCGGGCGTGACGCCCGAGTCCATGGCCGTCACCTTCTCGGTCGGGTCCAGCATTTCGGAATATGCCTATCTGGCGTTTCAGCTGACCTTCGCCTGCATCACCCCGGCACTGATCGTTGGTGCCTTTGCCGAGCGCATGAAGTTCTCGGCGCTCGCATTGTTCATCCCGCTCTGGATTCTGTTCGTCTACTATCCGATGGCGCACATGGTCTGGTACTGGGCCGGACCGGACGCTATCGACGCCGCTGCCAAGGCTTTGGCTGCAGCGACTGACGATGCTGCCAAGAAGACCGCTCAAGCCGCTCTCGACGAAGTCGTCGCCGATGCCGGCCTGATCTTCTCCTGGGGCGCGCTCGACTTCGCGGGCGGCACCGTGGTGCACATCAATGCCGGTATCGCCGGCCTTGTCGGCGCCATCATGGTCGGCAAGCGCACCGGCTTCGGCAAGGAACTGATGCCTCCCCACTCGCTGGTCATGACCATGATCGGCGCCTCGCTGCTGTGGGTCGGCTGGTTCGGCTTCAATGCCGGCTCCAACCTGGAAGCCACCGGCGTTGCGTCGCTCGCGGTCGTCAACACCTTCGTCGCCACCGCAGGCGCTGCGTTGTCGTGGATGGTCGTTGAGTGGATGATCAAGGGCAAGGCCTCGCTCCTCGGCATCGTCACCGGCGCCATTGCCGGTCTTGTCGCCGTCACCCCGGCAGCCGGCTTTGCAGGCCCGATGGGTTCGATCGTTCTCGGCCTCATCGCCGGCGCGGTTTGCCTGTTCTTCTGCTCGGCTGTGAAGAATGCCTTCGGTTACGACGACTCGCTCGACGTGTTCGGCGTTCACGCCATCGGCGGCATTGTCGGCGCCATCGGCACCGGCATTCTCGTCAATCCGGCGCTCGGCGGCACCGGCGTGTTCGATTACACGATCGCAAAGGTCGCCGACTACGACTTCATGACGCAGGTCACCGCACAGATCAAAGCCGTGCTGCTGACCATCGTGTGGTCGGGCGTCGGCTCCGCGATCCTCTACTTCATTGTCAACCTTGTCGTCGGCCTGCGGGTCTCGGTCGACAAGGAGCGTGAAGGTCTCGACCTCACCGATCATGGTGAGCGCGCCTACAACATGTAATCCAGACTTCGCGCGGCGGGGCGAAATACCCGGCACCGCCCCTCGCCGAATGGAAGCCCCGGTCCTCTGGACCGGGGCTTCTTTCTTTTCAGCTTCCGGTTTTCGTGCGCTGCGATCGCTTCTGCGAGACCCTGCGTGCCAGAAGATTGAGGGCCTCGATCCCGACCGAGAACGCCATCGCAGCGTAGATGTAGCCTTTCGGCACATGCGCGCCGAAGCCTTCCGCGATCAGCACCATGCCGATCATGATCAGGAAGCCGAGCGCCAGCATCACGACGGACGGATTGGCGGCGATGAAGTTCGCGAGCGGCGTTGCCGCCAGCAGCATGGCGCCGACCGCGACCAGTACCGCAATGACCATGATCGGAACATGCTCCGTCATGCCGACCGCCGTAATGATGCTGTCGATCGAGAACACGAGATCGAGCAGCAGGATCTGCGCGATCACCGAGCCGAAGCCGGCCGTTGCGGGCGCTTCGTCGAACATGTCGGGGGCGTGGTTGGCATAGACGTTATGGTGGATTTCCTTGGTCGCCTTCCACACTAGGAACAGCCCGCCCGCAATCAGGATCAGGTCGCGCCAGGAGAAGGGATGCCCGAACAGCGTGAAGACCGGTTCGCGCAGCTGCACGATGATCGCGATGGTGCCCAGCAGCAGCAGCCGGAAGATGAGCGCCAGCCCGATGCCGATGCGGCGGGCGCGGTCGCGCTGATGCGGCGGGAGCTTGTTGGTGACGATGGAGATGAAAATCAGGTTGTCGATGCCAAGGATGACCTCCATGGCGATCAGGGTCGCAAGCGCGGCCCAGACCACCGGGTCCGCCGCAAGCGCAGTCAAATAGGCGAGTGAAAAGTCCAACGACCCCTCCTCTCATTACACCATATGCCGGTTGAGGCCGGCGGCGAATGGTTCGACATCGCGATCAGGGGATCGCCAGAGGGGCCCGAACCGGGCGCTGGAGTAGAGAAATATGGCCATCCTTTCAAGGTGCAGTTTGCCACGGCCCTGCCCCAACCGATGGTTAATCGGACCTTAACCAGCCCCCTCTAGTGTGGCGGAAACCCCTGTGTCATCGGCACAAACCGCCCCTTTCTGATGTTCATGACCGTGGCCGATCGTGTCTCCCCGCCCGCCCCCGCCCGGACTCCCGATGCGCGGTCCCCGTTCGTGCGGCTGAACGACCTTCTGGCTCCGATTCAGCCCGGTATGGCGCCAATCAATTGCGCCGTGGGCGAGCCGCAGCACCCGGTGCCACCCTTTGTCGGGCCGACGCTGGCGGCCAACCTCGCGGATTTCGGGCGCTATCCGGCCAATAAGGGAACCGACGACTTCCGCCGCGCCGTGGCGGCGTGGCTGTCGTGGCGCTACGCCTTGCCGCGACCGCTCGATCCCGAGCATGACGTGATCGTTCTCAACGGCACGCGCGAAGGCCTGTATCTCGCTGCCGTTGCGGCGAAGCGCTATGTCGGCGCCCGAAAGGGTGCGCCGGCGATCCTCGTTCCAAATCCCTGCTATGCGGCCTACGCCGCGGGCGCGCGCGGCGCCGAGGCCGAAACGGTCTATCTGCCAACCACGCAGGAGACCGGATTTCTGCCCGACCTCGACGCGCTGAGCGACGATCTGCTCGCGCGCACGGTCGCGTTCTACCTTGCAAGTCCTGCGAATCCGCAGGGCGCCGTCGCAGACAGGAATTACCTCGCGCGGCTTGTCGCACTCGCACGCAAGTTCGGATTCCTCGTGTTCGCAGACGAGTGCTATTCGGAAATCTACTTCGAAGGCCCGCCGCCCGGCACGCTGGAAGTCGCCGGTCCCGACTATGCGAATGTCGTCGTATTCCATTCGCTGTCGAAACGCTCGAGCCTTCCCGGCCTGCGCGTCGGCTTCGCCGCCGGCGACCGCAATTTCCTGGCGCGTTTCATGGAGATGCGCAACACGGCCGCGCCACAAGTGCCGATGCCCTCGCAGGCTGTCGCCATTGCGGCTTATGGAGACGAAAAACACGTCGAGGAAAACCGAAAGCTCTATTCGGAAAAATTCGACCTCGCCGACGCGATCGTTGGCAACCGCTTCGGCTACAAACGCCCGGCCGGCGGTTTCTTTCTCTGGCTGAATGTGGCAGAGCGAGGCGGCAGCGTGATCGCTGCGGAGAAGCTCTGGCGTGACGCGGGCCTGCGCGTCCTGCCCGGAGGCTACGCCGCGCGTGACGATGCGCAGGGCAAAAATCCCGGCGCCGATTACATCCGTGTTGCCATGGTGCACGACAAAGACACCACCGCCGAAGCCTTGCGGCGGCTGGTCGCGGTGCTTGGGTGAGAGGCCGCGTTATGCCAGCAATTGACCGTTCCCTCGACAATGTCGATTTCCTCTCCGATGACTTCCGCGGCGCCATCCGCAGGCGGCTCGGCGAATTGTGCGGGCTGGTGCTGATCATCGTTGCGGTCACGCTCGCCGCCGCACTCGCAACCTGGTCGGTGCAGGATCCAAGCCTCAGCCACGCCACCGACACGCCAGTTCGCAATCTGCTTGGCGCGCCCGGCGCCATTGCCGCCGATCTGCTGATCCAGCTGTTTGGCCTTGCCGCCATCGTCGTCGTTCTGCCGGTTGCGATCTGGGGCTGGCGCCTGCTGACACACCGCCCGGTCGAACGCGAATGGCTGCGCCTCATCCTGTGGTTCGCCGCGGTGATCGCCGCTGCAGCCTTCGCATCGGCGATGCCGCGCATCGCAAGCTGGCCGCTGCCGTCGGGCCTCGGCGGCGTCACCGGCGACGCCATATTGCGGCTGCCGCTGGCGTTCCTGGGTCCGCTCACCGGCATGACGCGGCTTCTGCTCGCGGCCATCTGCGCCTGCCTGGCGCTCGCCGCCTTCATCGGCGCCATCGGCTTCGGCTGGCGCTCGCAGGAGACGCTCGCGGAAGACCTCCACCGCGAAGCCGAGGATTTCGAGGAAGAAGACGAGCGCAGCTCGATCTCGCTCGGCTGGATCGTGCATGCCTTCCTCAGCCTGAAGGCACGGCTCGGCCGCCTGTTCGCACGCCGCACGTCGGTGGCAAAGGCCTCGCGCACCACCCAGCGTCGCGCCGAGCCGCGCTTTGCCGGGCGCAACGCCGCTGCGGAGGAAGAAGACTACGAAGAGGAGGACGAGGACTACGAAGAGGACGAGGAAGAGGAAGAAGAGGACGAGCAGCCGCGCCGTTCCAAGGCCGCGCCGCAGGCCAAGCCGCGCCGTCTCGCCATCAGCGGCGTGTTCACGCTGCCGTCCCTGAACCTGCTCGCCGCGCCGAAAGCCTCCGACCGCTTCACGCCGAGCACGGCCGAAATCGAGGAGAATGCCGAGGCGCTGGAAAGCGTCCTGGAGGATTTCGGCGTCAAGGGCGAGATCATCAATGCCCGCCCCGGCCCCGTCGTCACGCTCTACGAACTCGAGCCCGCGCCCGGCATCAAGTCCTCGCGCGTGATCGGCCTCGCCGACGACATCGCGCGCTCGATGAGCGCGGTGTCCGCGCGCGTCGCCGTCGTCGCCGGCCGCAACGCCATCGGCATCGAGTTGCCGAACGAGAATCGCGAGAAGGTCTATCTGCGCGAAATGCTGGCCTCGCAGGAATACACCAACTCGCCGACCAAGCTGCCGCTCTGCCTCGGCAAGAATATCGGCGGCGAGCCGGTCATCGTCGATCTCGCGCGCATGCCGCATCTCTTGATCGCCGGCACCACCGGCTCCGGCAAGTCGGTCGGGATCAACACGATGATCCTGAGCCTCGTCTACAAGCTGCAGCCGTCGCAATGCCGGCTGATCATGATCGATCCGAAAATGCTCGAATTGTCCGTCTATGACGGCATTCCGCATCTCCTCACGCCTGTCGTCACCGACCCGAAGAAAGCGGTCGTCGCCCTCAAATGGGCGGTGAAGGAGATGGAAGAGCGCTACAAGAGAATGTCGAAGCTCGGCGTGCGCAACATCGACGGCTACAACAGCCGTCTCGCCGAGGCGAAATCGAAAAAGGAAACGCTCACCCGCACGGTCCATACCGGCTATGACAAGGACACCGGCGAAGCCATATACGAGAGCGAAGAGCTGTCCTTCGATCCGTTGCCCTACATCGTCGTCATCGTCGACGAAATGGCCGATCTGATGATGGTCGCCGGCAAGGACATCGAAGGCGCGATCCAGCGCCTTGCGCAGATGGCGCGCGCCGCCGGCATCCACGTTGTCCTCGCCACGCAACGCCCCTCGGTCGACGTCATCACCGGCACCATCAAGGCGAACTTCCCGACCCGCATCTCCTTCCAGGTCACATCCAAGATCGACAGCCGCACCATTCTCGGCGAGCAGGGCGCCGAACAGCTGCTCGGCCAGGGCGACATGCTTTACATGGCCGGCGGCGGCCGCATCAGCCGCGTACACGGACCCTTCGTCGCCGACGACGAGGTCGAGAAGGTCGTGCGTCACCTCAAGGCGCAGGGCGCGCCGGAATATCTCGAGGCCGTCACCCGCAGCGACGAGGAGGATGAAGACGGTTCCGTCTTCGACAATACCGAAATGGGCAGCGCCGGCGGCGCCGACGATCTCTACCGCCAGGCCGTGCAGATCGTGATGCGCGACCGCAAGGCCTCGACCAGCTACATCCAGCGCCGGCTGCAGATCGGCTACAACCGCGCCGCCACCATCATGGAACGCATGGAGGCGGAGGGTGTGGTTGGCCAGCCCAATCACGCCGGAAAGCGCGAAATCCTGATCGAGGAAGGCGCCTGAACCTATTGAGAATCGGGGATTTGGTATTAACTCGACCAAACGGGGATGGCGGGCCGCGAAATCGCCACAGGCGGTATTTAGCGACATCGTCTCAAGCCTGACAACGGAGTTGACTATGGCGAAGCGGCTGCCGGCATTGTTCGGGGCATTGATGATCGGACTTGCGGCGCCGACCGTCCTGGCCGCCCAGCCGATTCCCTCGCAGCAGCCCAAGGGCAACATTCCCTCATCGCCACCCGCCGCCGACTCCAAGAATCCGCTCGAAGCTCTTGGCAGCCTGTTCAACCGCACCAAGCCCGGTGAAACCACGGCCTTCGACGCCAGCCAGCGCGCGCTGGTGGACAAGGTCAGCGGCTATCTCTCCGGCATCCGCACGCTGGTCGGCGATTTCGTGCAGGTCGGTCCCGACGGCAGCAAGACCGAAGGACAGATCTACCTGCAGAAGCCCGGCCGCGTGCGCTTCGAATACGCGCCACCCTCTCCCATCGAACTGGTGGCAGACGGCCAAAGCGTCGTCGTGCGCGACCGCAAGCTGGCGACGCAGGATCTCTATCCGCTCGGCCAGACCCCGCTGCGTTTCCTGCTGGCCGACAAGGTCGATCTGTTGCGGGAAACCAACGTGATCGGCGTCTATTCGGACAATGTTTTCACCACCGTCGTGATCGAGGAAAAGCAGACGCTGGGCGGCCGCCACAAGCTGATGCTGATGTTCGGCGCGCAGGATCTGCAACTGAAGCAATGGACTGTGACCGACCCGCAAGGCTTCGACACGACTGTCGCCGTCTACAATCTCGACACGACCAAGCGACCCGATCCGGCTTTGTTCAAAATCAATTACGAGCGGATTCAGTCTCCGGCGAACTGATCAGCCGCGCGCCGCGCTGGAATGTGAGATAGCTCCACAGCCAGTTAAGGGCGACGACGAAACGGTTGCGCAGTCCGATCAAAAAATAGATGTGGGCGATGCCCCAGAACCACCAGCCGAGAAATCCGGTGAGTTCGAAACGTCCCAGCTTCACCACGGCCGACTTGCGGCCGACCGTCGCCAGATCGCCATGATGACGGTACGCGAACGGCTTTGGGATCGCGCGTCCCGCGATGCGCGCGGCAATCACACGGCCGGCATAGCGGCCCATCTGCTTTGCCGCCGGTGCAATGCCGGGCACAGGCTGGCCCGCATTGTCTCGCACCGCCGCGAGATCGCCTGCGACAAAGATATTCGGCCTGCCCGGCACCGAGAGGTCGGGGCCGACGATGATCCGGCCGGCGCGATCATGCTCGGCGCCGATCCACGTCGCGGCCGGAGATGCGACAACACCCGCCGCCCAGACGATGGCGCTGGTTGCAATCCGCTCCTCGCCAAGCGACACGCCACCGGCGTCACAACCGGTGACCTTGGTATTCAGCAGCACCTCGACGCCCATACGCTCCAGTGCGCGTTGCGCATAGCGTGAGAGATTCTCGGGCAAGGCAGGCAGAATGCGCGGACCCGCTTCGATCAGAATGATGCGCGACATGCGCGGATCGATGCGCCGAAAATCGTCGCGCAACGTCTTGTTGGCAACCTCGGCCATGGCGCCGGCCATCTCGACCCCGGTCGGGCCGCCACCGACAATCACGAATGTCAGAAGATTGCGCCGTTCCGCTTCGCTATCGGCAAGCTCTGCACGCTCAAAGGCGAGAAGAAACCGGGCGCGGATATCTCTCGCATCCTCAATGCGTTTGAGACCCGGCGCCACTTTCGCCCATTCGTCATGGCCGAAATAGGCATGCGTGACGCCGGAGGCGACGACCAGATAATCGTAGGTCAAGGTCAATGGCCCGGCGCGCACGAGACGCGCGTCGACGTCGATGCCGGTGACCTGCGCCAGCAGCACACGTGCATTTGCCTGCCGCCGCAAAATGTATCGAATCGGCCAGGCGATATCGGCCGGCGACAACGCGGCGGTGGCAACCTGATACAGCAGCGGCTGGAACAGATGATGGTTCTGGCGATCGAGCAGGATGACGTCGGCGGGACTGCGCGCCAGAGCGTGCGCTGCTTCGAGACCGGCAAAACCGCCGCCGATGATGACGATCTGTGGGCGTTTGGAATCCTGTTTCACCCGGGAGGCCCCTATTTCAACAGACTACGGCGGAAAGTCGCAATAACCTGAGGCACTCGTCACCCGCGGGCTTGACCCGCGGGTTCATCTTCTAAAAAACATTAGTCCGCTCGATGGATTGCATCGAACTCGGGCTTGTCCGAGTCTCGGATTCATCAATGCCGCAAGTCGAGTTTACTCGACTTGCGGTGTCAAGCCCGGCAATGACCTGGGGCTACTGATTGAAAAGCGTCGCATGAAACTGAAAGTCACGACCTGGAACGTCAACTCCGTCCGTTTCCGCATCGATCTTGTGGCGAAATTCATCAAGGCCGCGCGGCCCGATATTCTCTGCCTGCAGGAAACCAAGTGTCCGGACGATGCCTTCCCGCTCAAGCGGTTCAAGCGCCTCGGTTATGAGCACATGGCGCTCAATGGCCAGAAGGGCTATCACGGCGTCGCCGTGCTGTCGCTGAGGCCCTTCGAGACATTCAGCAAGCGCGCCTTCTGCGGCCTCAACGATACCCGCCATGTCTCGGTCACGTTCGGCGAGAAGGCCGGCCTGAAAGATCCAATCACCATTCACAATCTCTACGTTCCCGCGGGCGGCGACATTCCCGATCCAAAGATCAACAAGAAGTTCGAGCACAAGCTCTCGTTTCTCGACGAGATGCACGATTGCAAGGACGTGCATGTCAACGGCAAGGAGCGCGCGATCCTGCTCGGCGATCTCAATGTCGCACCGCGCGAGCACGATGTCTGGAGCCACAAACAATTGCTCGACGTGGTGTCGCACACGCCGATCGAATGCGAAAAGCTGGAAAAAGCGCGCAAGAAAGGCGGCTGGGTCGATTCGATGCGCGAACTCGTGCCGGAGCCGGAAAAGCTCTACACGTGGTGGAGCTACCGCTCGCCCGACTGGAAAGCCGCCGACAAGGGCCGCCGCCTCGATCACATGTGGCTCTCGCCGATGCTGATGGATCGCCTCGAAGACATCAGGATCGCCAAGGATGCGCGCGGCTGGACGCAGCCGTCGGATCATGTGCCGGTGACGGCGACGTTTGATGTGTGAGGTCTTACCTCACTCTCCGTTCGTTCCCGCGTAAGCGGGAACCCAGCATATATTGGCTCTGGACGAACGAAATTCAATTTGCTTGGGTCTTGGCGCCGACCGTCCCCAGCGCGTCTTTCAACTTTGCAATATCGCTCATCGTCTGCGCCGCGCGCGAAGCGATATGGTCGCGCAGCCGCACGGCGGCGTCGGGATAGGCATCCAGCATCTTGATGAACAGCGCGCGCGGAATACGCACGACCGTGGACAATTCCAGCGCGGTGACGGGCGCAGGACGTGCCGTGTCGCTGATCAGCGCAAGCTCTCCGAGCAATGCGCCGGTGCCCGCCATAAAAGCCGGATCGGTTTCGCGCGCGCCGCGCAGACCGAAGCGGCCATGCTTCACAACATAGCCGGCATCGATCACATCGGGATCGTCGAACAGCACCTGGTCCTCGTGGACGATCTGCGTTTCCGCGCCCATCGCGAGCACGCGCAAGGGTGCACGTCCGCACAGCCGAAACAGCTGCACTGTTTCGAGGAAGGAGATATCGTCTTCGATACTGCTCATTGGCCGGTTATGGCACCAGCTTGTAGCCGCCTGAATCGGTCACCAGAATCGACGGATTGGCGGCATCCTGCTCGACCTTCTGCCGCAAGCGGTAGACATGCGTCTCCAGCGTATGCGTGGTGACGCCGGAATTATAGCCCCACACCTCCTGCAGCAGCGTCTCGCGCGAGACCGGCTGCTGCCCGGCGCGATAGAGATAGCGCAGGATCGCGGTTTCCTTTTCGGTCAGGCGCACCTTGCTGCCCTTCGGCGTCGTCAGCAGCTTGGAGCTGGGGCGGAACGAGTATGGTCCGATGGTGAAGACCGCGTCCTCGCTCGCCTCGTGCTGACGCAGTTGCGCGCGGATGCGCGCCAGCAGCACGGCGAAGCGGAAGGGCTTGGCCACATAATCGTTGGCGCCCGATTCCAGGCCGAGAATAGTGTCGGAATCGGTGTCGTGCCCGGTCAGCATGATGATCGGGGCCTTGAAGCCGTTCTTGCGCAGGATGCGCACGGCCTCGCGGCCGTCCATGTCGGGGAGGCCCACGTCCATGATGATCAGGTCGGTCTGGCCGGCCTTGGCGGCCTGCACGCCCTTGGCCGCATTCTCGACCGCGCTGGCCTCGAATTCCTCGTGCAGGCGAAGCTGTTCCAGCAACGCATCGCGCAGCTCGGCATCGTCATCGACAATCAGGATCTTGCGAATATTCGACATGTCTTCCGGGTCCCCCGGGCATTACCTTACAATTTTCCGGCGAATTAGGGCATTAAAGGCAAAAAGGGCAACACCAAGTCGCGCCTGGAAGTCCTCAACCGAATGCCGCACCAGACCTTATCCCTGATTCGCGTCCGGTCACGCCCCGGTCTTCGGACCCAAGGTTGGCTGTGCGCGGATACCATGTGCCTGCCGGTGGCGCTGGGCCGGGGTGGAATCAAGGCTAATAAGCGGGAGGGCGATGGTGGCACCCCCCGTGGAACCTTCCGCCTCAAGCGGCTGTGGTGGCGGCCGGACCGCCTGCCGCGGCCGTTAACCGCCTTGCCGACCCGACCCATCGGCCGGGAGGATGCCTGGAGCGAGGACCCGCAGGATCGCCGCTATAACCGTCCGGTCCGGCGCGGCGCCAGCGAGCCCGGCGACCGTCTCTGGCGCGAGGATCATCTCTACGACCTGATCATCGAGATCGACCACAACGACCGCCCCCGCATCGCCGGCCGCGGCAGCGCTGTGTTCATCCATCTGGCGCGGCCCGGTTTTTCGCCAACGGCGGGATGCGTGGGGCTGGAACGGAACAGATTGCTGCGGCTGCTGACGCGAGTCGGACCGCGCACCCGGATTGTCATCGGCTGATTGCGTCAGCCCTTGCCGCGCCCGCCGAAAATCGCCGAGCCGACGCGCACATGCGTCGCGCCAAATTCGATGGCGATCTCGAAGTCGGAACTCATCCCCATCGACAGAAGCTTCAGCCCGTTGCGCGCGGCGATTTTCGCGGTGAGCGCGAAATGCGGCGCCGGCGCTTCCTCGAAGGGCGGAATGCACATCAGTCCGTCGATCGTCAGCCCGTACGTCTCGCGGCACGCACGCAGAAATGCGTCGGCGTTCTCCGGCAGGATGCCGGCCTTCTGCGGCTCCGCGCCGGTATTGATCTCGACAAACAAACTCGGCGCGCGCCCCAGTTTCTGGATTTCCTTCGCCAGCGCCTCGCAGATGCTCGGCCGATCCACCGAATGAATCGCGTCGAACAACGCGACCGCTTCCTTCGCCTTGTTGGATTGCAGCGGCCCAATCAGGT